>Ga0307373_10000408_pt1 | contig 81371 bp, 79 predicted proteins | sample OX2MG_FD_202534 | JGI IMG/M metagenome (GOLD analysis project Ga0307373, IMG submission 202534) | Soil microbial communities from Risofladan, Vaasa, Finland - OX-2 | ecosystem: Environmental > Terrestrial > Soil > Coastal area > Acid sulfate soil | place: Finland: Risofladan, Vaasa | collected...
AGTCAAATTTGAATTCCACGGCCACTTATATTGGAGTCAATCACGACTGATCGGCTCCGGTCAACGACACTAATTATCTCTTGTGTTTTCGGGTGTTTAATATCCCCTTCCCGCCGCGCCCAACAATCAATCTGAGCGCCCTGGTAGCGGCACAACGCCCGGCGGTTTTGTGTGGCGAGACATCGCCGCGTTCAGCGTTGCGTGTGCGAGGGCACCTACCGTCACCCCGAGGCCCCTCCCCGAAGTCACTTTCGCCCAACCGAGTTCGGGAGCTTTCGCGTCAGGACACCCCATCAGCATGACGGAAACGGGGCGCTGAGTGACGATCAGAGCGCGCGGCAGGGTTGGTTTCAGGCGCGCGCCGTGATCGTGCGTCAGCGGGCTTCTTGCTCGCCCTATCCGTTATCCGTTGTTAACAACGAGCCGCAACCGTCCGAGATTGCGCGACGCCTCGTGCCACTCTAACAGCCACTCGAAACACTCCCGGACGCGCGCGATCTTCGCGTACAGTTCCGCGCCTTTAACGTAGCGTCCGATGTAGTAGCCAGCCTGCGCAAGCAACAAGCTCTCTTCCAAATTCACGGACGCAAGTTTCGCCGCTAGATCGATCACGTCATCCACGCCATCCACGTCATCCAGGCTGAACGGCAGAGAGGCCGCGCCGAGGACGCCCCACGCATCGCCGGCCGGTAGATCCAAAGCGCACTGAAACCAAATCGCGGCGAGCGGCGCCGGCAGTTCACCCGCGCGCGATTCTTGCCAGATGCGATCGTGTTCCTCGCCATCGACCGCGCCACCGTCATGATCCAGGCGGGTGATTAGCTCGAAAGCTGCTTGCCGGTTGTCAGTTACTGAAACCATGATCCTTCCCTCCACTAACGATTAAATCGAGGCGAAATTGCCCCGTTTTTCCCTTATTGCGGTCACGATTTTTTGGCACTCGGTTGGCACCGTATCGCATAACTGGCTGTAATCGTTAGGCTTTTCGTCGAGAGACTGACTATTAGTCAGCGGGTAGATCCCTATCGATGACCGGGAAATTGACGCTGAATCGACGCCGAATCGGCGCCAGCGTGGTGCCAAAACCAGCCGAACGTAGCCGAACCATGATCCGGCCATCGAGTCGATAGTCATCGGTTTTACGCGGATTTCTTTGACGGTGCTGCTGGTTGTGCTATCGTGCTGCGATCTGATGGGTTATTTGTAATCAGTAGGTTGCGAGTTCGATTCTCGCCATCGGCTTGGCACGGAAGGACGGCCTAGCGGAGAGGTTCCCGAGTGGCCAAAGGGAGCAGACTGTAAATCTGCCGGCTTATGCCTTCGGAGGTTCGAATCCTCCCCTCTCCACCAGCTATACTTGAGTTCGGTGCCGGGAGAGCGGGAATAGCTCAGTTGGTAGAGCGCGAGCCTTCCAAGCTCGGGGTCGCGGGTTCGAGTCCCGTTTCCCGCTCCAATCCAGCCGTCGCGCCCTGGACCGTGCGCGTCGGCTGGGGCGAGGCGGCACATGATTGGGCCCATGTAGCTCAGCCGGTAGAGCACTTCCTTGGTAAGGAAGAGGTCACGGGTTCGATTCCCGTCGTGGGCTCCACGCAAATTTCGCGCAGCGCGCGTGAGGATGAAAAATGGCGGCAGTAAGAGAGATAATCGGGTTGGCGTGTGATGGTTGCAAACGGCGCAATTACATGACCACCAAGAACCGCAAGACCCAAACGGACAAGTTTTCGATCAAAAAGTTTTGTCCAAGCTGCCGAACCCACACCGTGCACCGCGAGCACAAGGTCAGCTAAGCGGACTGGTCAGCCAGGCGGAAGATCGGCCAGGGACGCGGCGCCGGCGATAGGTGAGCATCGGGTCAGTAGCTCCAATTGGCAGAGCATCGGACTCCAAATCCGAGGGTTGCAGGTTCGACCCCTGCCTGGCCCGCCAAACTTATTGCGGCCGCCCCAGCCCTTGTACGGTAAAGGAAAAATGGATAGCCTAAAGAGTTACCTCAACCAAGGCGTCAGTTTCGTCCAGGAATCCTGGAATGAACTCGCGAAGGTTCATTATCCGTCGCCCAAGGAAACCATCCAGGCGACGATCGTGGTGATCGCGCTGACCTTTGTGATGGCGTTGTGGCTGGGGCTGGTCGATTTGGGCGCGACCCGCGTGGTGCGCGCGCTGCTGAGTTGAAGCGCGGCGCTGACGGCCCGGATCGCGGCGGCGGATATTCTGGACTGGCGCGGACCTTTGATGAGCCACCCGGTGATCGAAAGCAAGCAATGATGATCGAAAGTAGCCGATGATCGAAAGTAGCCGATGATCGAACCTAGCCGACGACCGAAAGCAACCGATGACTGAACCGCAGACAGGCAGCCCCGACTCCAGCGCGAGCCCCGCTTCCAGGATGAAGTGGTACGTCGTGCATACCTACTCGGGTTACGAGCAGAAGGCCAAGCAGGCCCTCGAGGAGCGCGTGCGCGCGCTCCACATGGAGGACAGGATTGGCGAGGTGTTGGTCCCGATCGAACGGGTGCAGGAACTCGGCAAGGGCGGCCAGCGCAAGATCGCCTCGCGCAAGTTCTTTCCCGGCTACATCTTTGTCAATATGGTGCTCGACGACGAAACTTGGCACGTGATCAAGAATACCCCGAAGATCACCGGCTTCGTCGGCCATAATACCGAGCCGCCCGAGGTGCCCGAGTCCGAAGCCCGCGGAATCAAGGAACAGATGGAGGAAGGCGCGCTGCGCCCCAAACCCAAGGTTCTGTTCGAGGTCGGCGAGGCGATCAAGGTTGTGGACGGACCGTTCCAGGACTTCAACGGCACCGTCGAAGAGGTCAAGCCTGAGAAGGGCAAAGTGCGCGTGTTGATTTCGATCTTCGGACGCGCGACGCCGGTGGAACTCGACTTCGTGCAGGTAGAAAAATCCTGAACCATCATCTAACCCGGTCCTGCTGGACGCGCGCGCATCGGCGCATGCGGTCGAGCAGCGGCGGCGGGTGCGACCGAGTGAGAGCCAAGTGGCAAAGAAAGTTGTCGGACAAGTAAAGCTGCAGATTCCCGCGGGCGCGGCCAATCCCTCGCCCCCGGTCGGACCCGCGCTCGGCCAGCGCGGCGTCAATATCATGGAGTTCTGCAAGGCGTTCAACGCGCAGACTCAGGCGATGGCGGGGTTGGTGATTCCGGTGATCATCACGGTGTACGCCGATCGCTCGTTCACCTTCATCACCAAGAGCCCGCCCGCGTCGATCCTGTTGCTCAAGGCGGCCGGGGTCGAGAAGGGATCGCCGATGCCGAACAAGAACAAGGTGGGCAAGGTCACGCGCGCACAGGTCGAGGAGATCGCCAAGACCAAGCTCAAGGATCTGACCGCGGCCGATCTTGCCGCGGCGGTCAATACCGTGGCGGGCACCGCGCGCTCGATGGGGATCGACGTCACCGACTGACGCGCCCGACGCACAAGGGTTGGCGCCCGGGTCCGATAAGCGCCCGGGCAAGCAGAGGATGGTTCGCGATGGCAGGAAAGAAATATCAGGCGGTGGCCAAGGAAATCGCCCCGGAAAACCGCTATCCGCTGGCGGAGGCGATCAAGATCGTCGCCGGACATCCGGTTGCCAAGTTCGACGAGACGGTCGAGATCGCGGTGCGGCTCGGAGTCGATCCGCGCCAGGCCGATCAGAACGTGCGCGGCACCGTGGTGCTGCCGCACGGCACCGGCAGGGTCGCGCGCGTGCTGGTTATAGCCAAGGGCGAAAAGGAACGTGAGGCGCGCGAGGCGGGCGCCGATTTCGTCGGCAGCGACGAGATTATCAAGAAGATTCAGGAAGAGAATTGGCTCGATTTCGATCGCGTGATCGCCACCCCTGACATGATGGCGCAGGTCGGCCGGATCGGAAAAATTCTCGGCCCCCGTGGCCTGATGCCGAATCCCAAAGTTGGCACCGTCACCTTCGACGTGAGCAAGGCGGTTTCCGAGGTCAAGGCGGGCAAGGTCGATTATCGCGTCGATAAGGCTGGAGTCGTGCACGCGCGAATCGGCAAGCTGAGCTTTGGCGAGCAGAAGCTGCTCGACAATGCGCATACGCTGCTCAGCGCGATCATGCGCTCGAAACCGGCCAGCGCCAAGGGCAACTACATCAGGAGCGTCGCGGTTTCGTCCACGATGGGCCCCGGAGTGCGGGTCGATACGGCGTCGGTGCAAAAGACCGAGGCGGCGGCCGCCTAAGCGGCGCGCTTCGCGATTCGGAATCTGGCTAATGAGAAAAGAACAAAAAACTTCGGTGGTTAAGGATCTGCGCGATCGTTTCGGCCACGCCAGTATAGCGCTGGTCTCGGAATACAAAGGGATGAGCGCGGGCGAGACCGCCGAGATGCGGCGCAAGATCCGCGCGGTGCGCGGCGAGATGCGCGTAGCGAAAAATACTTTGGTGCGCAGAGCAATCGAGGGCACCGCCTACGCGCCGCTAGCCGACCAGCTCGGCGGCCCGGTCGGCCTCATCTTGACCGACAGCGACCCGGTCGAGCTGGCCAAGACCGTGGTCGGTTTTAAGGACTTGGGCGACAAGTTCAAACTGCGCGGCGCCGTGATGGCGGGACAGACGCTGAGCGCCCAGGAAATCAACGCGCTCGCGACCCTGCCGCCCAAGGAAGTCGTGATGGCGCAGTTGCTCGGGCTGCTGATGGCCCCGGCGACGCGCCTGGTCAGGCTGCTGAGCGAGCCGGGCACGATGCTGGCGCGGGCGATTGACGCGATCGGAAAAAAGAACGGCGACCCGGCGCCCGCCGCCGCGGCGCCCGAAGCACCGGCAGCGCCCGAGGCGCCGGCGGCGCAATAGAGAATCCGGCCGCGGCCCGGCCGCGGCTCGAATTGATTTAGGAAAATCAGGCATTCGGGGCGCTCCCACATCCGTCCCCGCGCCATTCTAAGGAGAGAACGCAAGATGTCAGAAGCACAACTCAACCGCGATCAGGTGAAGGACTACCTCAAGAATCTTTCGCTGATGGAAGCGGCTGCTCTGGTCAAGGAGCTCGAGAACGAACTCGGCGTATCGGCCGCGGCTCCGGTCGCGATGGCGGCCGCTCCGGCGGCTGCGGGCGGCGCGGCTGTGGCGGTGGAGAAGGACGAGTTCACGGTCATGCTGACCGGATCGGGCGACAAGAAGATTCAGGTGATCAAGGTGGTGCGCGAGATCACGGGACTGGGCCTCAAGGAGGCCAAGGATCTCGTTGATGGCGCGCCCAAGGCCGTCAAGGAAGGCGTGAGCAAGGCCGAAGCCGAGGATCTCAAGAAAAAGCTGACCGATGCGGGCGGCTCAGTGGAGCTCAAGTAGGAGAGCCTGGGTTTTTGCAATACGGCTACCGGATGGGAAATCCGCCGATTGGGCGCGCCGCGGGCGCGCGCCTGGCGCAGCGGGTTCTCCCGGTCAATTTGGCGCTGCCGTGGGCGCGGGGGGCATACCCTCGCGTGCGCGGCTTTTAGCGCTGTACCGCGCGCGCGAATTTTCCGCGCGCGCAAGACGGGGTAGATAATGGCTCAGTCCCAGGTCACGAGCAATCTTCGCGTGCGCCGTTCATTCGGCAAAATCAAGAAGATTATCGACATCCCGAACCTGATCGAAATCCAGAAGCGTTCCTACGATGAATTCCTGCAGGCGGGAGTATCAGTCGAAGAGCGTCAGGACGACGCCGGGTTGCAGGCGGTCTTCAAGTCGGTCTTCCCGATCAAGGATTTCAACGAAACCGCGTCGCTGGAATTCGTCAGTTACGACCTCGGCACGCCCAAGTACGACGTCGAGGAGTGCCATCAGCGCGGCATGACTTACGCAGCGCCGCTCAAGGTCAAGATCCAGCTCGTCATCTGGGACGTCGAAAGCGGACGGCGCTCGATCAAGAACGTCAAGGAGCAGGAAGTTTACTTCGGCGAGATTCCGCTGATGACGCCGAATGGAACTTTCATGGTCAACGGGACCGAGCGCGTGATCGTCTCGCAACTGCATCGCTCGCCCGGGGTGTTCTTCGAGCACGACAAGGGACGCACCCACACCAGCGGCAAGCTGCTGTTCTCGGCGCGCATCATCCCGTACCGCGGCAGCTGGATCGATTTCGAATTCGACCCGCGCGATGTCCTGTACGTGCGGATCGACCGGCGGCGCAAGTTTCCCGCCACCGTGCTGCTGCGCGCGCTTGGGATGACCACCGAGGATCTGCTCAATTACTACTACCAGAAGGATGTACTCATCCTGGAGGCGGCGCGCTATTCCAAGCAGTTCATCGCCGATCATCTGATCGGGCAGCGCGTCAGCCGCGACGTGAAGGAGCCCAAAAGCGGCGAGGTGCTCGCGCGCGAGGGGCGCAAGTTCAACAAGGCGATTGTGCGCGCGATGGAAGCCGCCAAGATAAGCGAGGTGCCAATCTCGCCCGACGAAGTCTTCGGACGGGTCAGCGCCCACGACGTCGCCAATCCAGCCTCGGGCGAGGTTATCGTCCAGACCAACGAGGAGTTGACCGAAGAGATCGTCGAGAAGCTCAAGGTCGCCGGCATCAAGAAGATTGAGGTTCTGTTCACCGACGAGCAGGCTGGCGGAGGACCGCTGCGCCTGACGCTTGCGCAAGACAAGCTCGGCACGCCCGAGGAGGCGGTGATCGAAATCTACCGGCGCCTGCGCCCCGGCGATCCGCCCACCAAGGAAACCGCGACCACTTTTTTCAATAACCTGTTCTTCAACCCCGAGCGTTATGACCTCTCGAAGGTCGGACGCCTGAAGCTCAACCATAAGCTCAAGATCGACGTGCCGCTCGAGCAGGGCACACTGCGGCGCGAAGATATCCTCGAAGTGGTGCGCTACCTGGTCGAGCTCAAGAACGGCAACGGCCAGGTTGACGATATCGACCATCTCGGCAACCGGCGCGTGCGCGCGGTGGGCGAATTGGTCGAAAACCAGTTCCGGATCGGACTGGTCCGGATGGAGCGCGCGATCAAAGAACGGATGAGCCTGCAGGATATCGAGACCCTGATGCCGCAGGAGCTGGTCAACTACAAGCCGGCCAGCGCCGTGATCAAGGAGTTCTTCGGCTCCTCGCAGCTCTCGCAGTTCATGGATCAAACCAATCCGCTGTCCGAGATCGCACACAAGCGGCGGCTGTCGGCGCTCGGACCGGGCGGCCTGACGCGCGAGCGCGCGGGCTTCGAGGTCCGCGACGTTCATCCGACCCATTACGGCAGGGTCTGCCCGATCGAAACGCCTGAAGGGCCCAATATCGGCCTGATCGCGGCGCTTTCGACTTACGCGCGGGTCAACGACTTCGGCTTTATCGAAACTCCGTACCGCGAGGTCGAGAACAGCCGGGTCACCGACCGGATCGTGTACCTGTCGGCCCTCGATGAGGAAGAGAAGACGATCGCGCAGGCCAACGCGCCGATCGACGCGCACGGCAAGTTCACCCAGGAGATTGTATCGGCGCGCGTGAGCGGCGAGTTCACCGTGGTCCGCGCCGAAGACGTGCAGTACATGGACGTGTCGCCCAACCAGCTCGTGTCGGTGGCGGCTTCACTGATTCCGTTTCTCGAGAACGACGACGCCAACCGCGCCCTGATGGGTTCGAACATGCAGCGCCAGGCGGTTCCGCTGCTCAAGACCGACGCGCCGCTGGTCGGCACCGGGCTCGAGGGAACCGTGGGCCGCGACTCGGGCGTGACGGTGATCGGCAAGCGCGACGGAGTGGTCGAAAGCGTTGACGCCGAGCGGATCGTGGTGCGCGCCGACAAACAGAGCAAGGATCTGCGCGACGCGGGCGTGGATATCTACAACCTGGTCAAGTACCAACGCTCGAACCAGAACACCTGCATCAATCAGCGCCCGATCGTCGTCAAGGGCGAGCGCGTCAAAGCGGGCGACGTGCTGGCCGACGGGCCCTCGACCGATATGGGCGAGTTGGCGCTCGGACGCAACGTGCTGGTCGCGTTTATGCCGTGGGGCGGCTACAACTTCGAGGACTCGATCCTGATCTCCGAGCGCGTGGTCAAAGAAGACCTGTTCACCTCGGTCCATATCGAGGAGTTCGAATGCGTCGCGCGCGACACCAAACTCGGACCCGAGGAAATCACCCGCGACATCCCCAATGTCGGCGAAGAGGCGCTCAAGGATCTCGACTCGTCGGGGATCATCCGGATCGGCGCGGAGGTGCGGCCGGGCGACATCCTGGTGGGCAAGATCACGCCCAAAGGAGAGACCCAGCTCAGCCCCGAAGAAAAACTCCTGCGCGCGATTTTCGGTGAAAAAGCCGGCGAGGTGCGCGACACCAGCCTGCGCGTGCCGCCGGGCGTCGAAGGCACCGTAATCGACGCGCGGGTGTTCTCGCGCCGCGGCGTGGCCAAGGACGACCGCACCCAGGAAATCGAAGTCCTCGAAGCCGAACGCCTCAAGCAGGATGAGCAGGAGGAAATCCGCATCATCCGGCAGGAGACGATGCGCAAACTCAAGCGCGCGCTGGTCGGCAAGAAGCTCGCCGCACGCGTGATGTCCGACGACACCGAAGAGCGCCATCAGCTGCTGGCCAAGGGCGACACGCTCAGCGCCGAGCAGCTCGAGGAGCTGGCTCCAGCGCTATGGGGGCAGGTTCGGGTCGAGAACGAGACCGCGCAGGCCGAAGCCGCGCAGGCGATCGCGGCGATGACCTCGAATGTCGAGACCGTGGCGCAGCATTACGGCTCGAAGATCGACCGGCTCAAGGCCGGCGACGAGCTCGCGCCGGGCGTGATCAAGATGATCAAGGTGTTCGTCGCGATCAAGCGCCGCCTGCAAGTCGGCGACAAGATGGCCGGCCGCCACGGCAACAAGGGCGTGCTCTCGCGCATCCTGCCCGAGGAAGACATGCCGTCGCTGGCCGACGGGACTCCGGTCGATATCGTGCTCAATCCGCTCGGCGTTCCGTCGCGGATGAACGTGGGCCAGATCCTCGAGACCCATCTCGGATGGGCCGCGCTCGAACTCGGACGCCGGATCGAACGCGATCTGCGCGCCAGCGCCACAGTGGCGCAGCTCAAGCGGCACATCAAGGAAGCCTACCCCGACAAGGATACGGGAGCGTTTATCGACGATTTGGCCGACAACGACGTGTACAAGTTCGCGGCCAAGGCCGCGGCTGGCGTACACGTCGCCTCGCCGGTGTTCGACGGCGCGCGCGAAGAGGAAATCTTCCAGATGCTGGCGCGGGCGGGTTTGCCTGAATCCGGACAGACCACCCTTTACGACGGACGCACGGGGCTTTCGTTCGAGCAGCCGGTGACAGTCGGCGTGATGTACATGATGAAGCTGCATCATCTGGTCGAGGACAAGATTCACGCGCGCTCGACCGGGCCGTACTCGCTGGTCACCCAGCAGCCGCTGGGCGGCAAGGCGCAGTTCGGCGGACAGCGGCTCGGCGAGATGGAAGTGTGGGCGCTCGAGGCGTACGGAGCCGCGTACACCTTGCAGGAGATGCTGACCGTCAAGTCCGACGACGTGGCGGGACGCACGCGGATGTACGAGGCGATCGTCAAGGGCGAGAACACGCTCGAGCCGGGATTGCCCGAATCATTCAATGTGATGGTCAAGGAGCTCCAGTCGCTGTGCCTGAATATGGAGCTGCTTGAAGGGCCGCCGCGGGCTTAGGGCCCGACGGCAAGGAGTAACGAAGGATGGAAGATCTTTTCGGGGTATTCGATAAGCCCAAAAATCCGCTCGCCTTCAACTCGCTCCGGATTTCGATCGCGTCGCCGGAGATGATCCGGTCGTGGTCGCACGGCGAGGTGAAGAAGCCCGAGACCATCAACTACCGCACCTTCAAGCCCGAGCGCGACGGGCTGTTCTGCGCCAAGATTTTCGGTCCGACCAAGGACTACGAATGCAACTGCGGCAAGTACAAGCGGATGCGCCATCGCGGCGTGGTCTGCGAAAAGTGCGGCGTCGAGGTCATTCAGTCCAAGGTCCGGCGCGAGCGGATGGGCCATATCGATCTGGCCGCGCCGGTCGCGCATATCTGGTTTTTGCGCTCGCTGCCCTCGCGGATCGGCACCCTGGTCGACATGACGCTCAAGGAACTCGAGAAGGTGCTGTACTTCGAGTGCTACGTGGTCACCGACCCGGGCGAGACGCCGCTGACCCAAAAGGAGCTGCTCACCGAGCGCAAGTACCGCGAGGCGCGTGAGCTCTACGCCGACGGCTTCAAGGCCGAAATGGGCGCCGAAGCGATTCGCTCGCTGCTATCGCAGCTCCAGCTCGACAAGCTGGCCGAAGAGCTGCGCGCTGAAATGAAATCGACCAACTCCGAGGCGCGGCGCAAGAAGGTCTCCAAGCGGCTCAAGGTGATCAACGCCTTTCGCGATTCGGGCAACAAGCCCGAATGGATGATCCTGACCATCCTGCCGGTCATCCCGCCCGATCTGCGCCCGCTGGTTCCGCTCGACGGCGGACGCTTCGCGACTTCGGATTTGAACGATCTCTACCGGCGGGTGATCAACCGCAACAACCGGTTAAAGCGCCTTATCGAGCTGTCCGCTCCCGATATCATCATCCGCAACGAAAAGCGGATGCTGCAAGAAGCGGTCGATGCCTTGTTCGACAACGGACGGCGCGGCCGCGCGATCACCGGACCCAGCAAGCGCCCGCTCAAATCGCTCTCCGACATGCTCAAGGGCAAGTCGGGACGCTTCCGCCAGAACCTGCTCGGCAAGCGGGTCGATTACTCGGGCCGTTCGGTGATCGTGGTCGGACCCGAGCTGCGGCTGCATCAATGCGGACTGCCCAAGAAGATGGCGCTCGAGCTGTTCAAGCCGTTCATCTACAACAAGCTCGAGGAAAAGGGCTACGTCACTACCATCAAGAGCGCCAAGAAGATGGTCGAAAAAGAGGGCAAGGACGTCTGGGACATCCTTGACGACGTGATCCGCGAGCATCCGGTGCTGCTCAACCGCGCCCCGACTCTGCATCGGCTCGGTATCCAGGCCTTCGAGCCGGTGTTGATCGAGGGCAAGGCGATTCAGCTCCATCCGCTGGTCTGCGTCGCGTACAACGCGGATTTCGACGGCGACCAGATGGCGGTGCATGTGCCGTTGTCGATCGAGGCGCAGGTCGAGTCGCGCGCGCTGATGATGTCCACCAACAACATCCTGTCGCCCGCGTCGGGAAAGCCGATCATCGTGCCCACCCAGGACATGGTGCTGGGGCTCTATTACATGACGCGCGAGCGTCCGCTGGCGCGCGGCGAGGGGAAATTCTTCGCGAACCCGGGCGAAGTGCGAATTGCGTACGATCACGACGAAATAGATCTGCACGCGAAGGTCACGGTCCGGATGCCGGCGGCGGCGCCGGTCGAACCCCCGGTCGATCACACCGAAGCGCCGGTGCGCAAGAAGAAGGACAAGGTGTCCTCGGCGCCGGTCGCCGCGGCGCCCGCCTTCGAGCGGATCGAAACCTCGGTCGGACGCGTGCTGTTGTATGAGATCGTGCCGCCCGAGGTGCCCTTCGCCGAAGTCAACAAGACGCTCAAGAAAAAAGAACTCGGCAACCTGATCGATATCGTGTACCGGCGCGCCGGCAATAAATCGACGGTTATCTTCGCCGATCGCCTCAAGGACATTGGCTTCGAGTTCGCCACCAAGGCCGGCATCTCGATTTCGATCAAGGACATGGTGATCCCGGCGCAGAAGGCGTCGTTGCTCGAGCAGGCGCAAAAGCAGGTCGGCGAGATCCAGCGCCAGTACAACAACGGCGTCATCACCGACGGCGAGCGCTACAACAAGGTGGTCGATATCTGGGCCGAGGTGCAAGACGAGATCGGCTCGTCGGTCATCAAGGGGCTCTCGACCGAGGTTTACGGCAAGGGCAAGGACGGCAAGGAGATTTCGGGTCCTTCATTCAACCCGATCTTCATCATGGCCGACTCCGGCGCGCGCGGTTCCGAGCAGCAGATTCGCCAGCTGGCGGGACTGCGCGGCCTGATGGCCAAGCCGTCGGGTGAGATTATCGAGACCCCAATCACCGCGAATTTCCGCGAGGGTCTGACCGTCGGCGAGTACTTCACCTCGACCCACGGCGCACGCAAGGGTCTGGCCGACACCGCGCTCAAGACCGCCAACTCGGGATACCTGACCCGCCGCCTGGTGGACGTGGCGCAGGATTCGATCATCAGCGAGCAGGATTGCGGGACGCTGGACGGAATCGACATGAGTCCGCTGGTCGAAGGCGGCGAGGTTATCGAGGGCCTCGGCGACCGCGTGCTGGGGCGCGTCGCGCTCGAGGACGTGATCGATCCGTTCACCGGCGAGATCGTGGTCAGCGCCAACGAGACCATCGACGAGGACAAGGTCCGCCGCATCGAGGACGCCGGGATCGAGAAGCTCAAGATCCGCTCGGTGCTGACCTGCCAGTCGCGCCGCGGCGTGTGCGTCAGTTGCTACGGGCGCGATCTCGGGCGCGGGCATCTGGTCAATCTGGGCGAGGCGATCGGCACTATCGCGGCGCAATCTATCGGCGAGCCGGGCACCCAGCTCACGATGCGCACCTTCCATATCGGCGGCACCGCCAGCCGGCGCGCCGAGCAGACCACGCTCGAGCCGCGCACCGAAGGCGTGATCCGGCTGCATAACGCGATCGTGCGCGCGGGGCGCGATGGCAAGTACATCGTGATGTCCCGCCACGGCGAAGTGACGATCGCGGCGCAGATCAAGGGCGAAGACGGCCACATCCGCGAACGCGAGCGCGAGCGCTATCCGCTGGTGTACGGCGCCAAGCTCTACAAGCGCGACGGCGACCACGTTAAAGCGGGCGAGATGATCGCCGAATGGGATCCTTACACCACTCCGATCATCACCGAAGTTGACGGCGTGGTTAAGTTCGGCGACATCCTTGACGGCAAGACCATGAACGAGGTCGTCGATGAGCGCACCGGCGCGCGCTCCAACGTGATCGTCGAGTTCAAGGATCTCGACGTACGTCCGCGCATCTCAGTCAAGGACGCTTCGGGCAAGACCGCGAAGATTCCGGATTCGACGCTGTTTGCACGCTACTTCCTGCCGGTCGGCGCGTATATCAACGTCGCCGAGGGTATCGAGGTCAAGGCCGGCGACGTGATCGCCAAGCTGCCGCGCGAAACCACCAAGACCAAGGACATCACCGGCGGTCTGCCGCGGGTCGCTGAACTGTTCGAGGCCCGCAAGCCCAAGGAGTTCGCGGTCATCTCGGAGATCGACGGCCAGGTCTCCTTCGGCAAGGACACCAAGGGCAAGCGCAAGGTGGTGGTCACCCCGGAAGTCGGCGAGCCGCGCGAGTACCTGATCGCCAAGGGCAAGCATATCGGAGTGCACGAGGGTGATCTGGTCAAGGCGGGCGAGCCGCTGATGGAAGGCTCGTCGAATCCGCACGACATCCTGACCATCCTGGGCGAGAAGGCGCTGGCGAAATACCTGGTGGACGAAATCCAGGAAATCTACCGGCTGCAAGGCGTGCGCATCAACGACAAGCATATCGAAGTGATCGTGCGCCAGATGCTGCGCCGGGTGCGGATCAAGGAAGTCGGCGACACCATCTTCCTGGTCGGCGACCAGGTCGAGAAGTGGCGCTTCGACGAAGAGAATGCGCGTGTGCTCGACAAGGGCGGCGAGCCCGCGATCGCCGAGCCGCTGCTGCTCGGAATCACCAAGGCGTCGCTATCGACCGAAAGCTTCATCTCGGCGGCGTCGTTCCAGGAGACCACCCGGGTGCTGACCGAGGCCGCGATCAACGGCAAGGTCGATCGTCTGGTCGGGCTGAAGGAAAACGTGATCATGGGCCGCCTGATTCCGGCCGGTACGGGGCTGCCCTTGTACAACCGGATGGAGCTCAAAGTCGAGGGCGTCTCGGAAGCGGAAGCGGGCGCGAAAAACGCACTCGAAGCGCCGGCCGCACCCGTCGGAGATTGACACGCGCGCGTCCTGCGCGTACATACTTATAGTTCCCCCAAGGGCTTGTCCCGCCCTTGGGGGGTTTGTTTGAACACTGGCGTTTTTACCTCGACCGAGGCCCGGGGGACATCGCAAAGCGGCGCTGCCGCCGCGCGGCCCGGGCGCCCGGGGTTTTTGAGACTTTGAGATATGGATTCGCCGAAACGGAAGAACGGAATTTAACGTGCCCTCGATTAATCAGTTAATTCGCCAAGCGCGCGTCAAGAAGCGCTTCAAAGTAAAGGCGCGCGCGCTCGAAGGTTCGCCCCAGAAGCGCGGCGTATGCACCCAAGTGAAAACCACCACGCCCAAGAAGCCCAACTCCGCCTTGCGCAAGGTGGCGCGGGTGCGGCTCTCGAACGGAATCGAAGTCAATACTTATATTCCGGGCGTGGGCCACAACCTGCAGGAGCATTCGGTCGTGCTGATTCGCGGCGGCCGTGTGCGCGACCTGCCCGGGGTCCGCTATCACGTGATCCGCGGCACCCTTGATTCGATCGGCGTGCAGGAACGGCGCAAGAGCCGCTCCAAGTACGGATCGAAGAAGCCGAAGTAACCGCCATGTCGCGCAAAGGACAAGCTAAAGTCCGCGAGATCGCGGCGGACCCGAAATTCCACGACCGCACGGTCGCGAAGTTCGTCAACGTGGTGATGGAACGCGGCAAGAAATCCACCGCCGAGCGGATCTTCTACGGCGCTCTCGAGCTGGTCTCCGAGCGCTCGAAGGAAGACGGGCTCGCGATGTTCAAGAAGGCGCTCGACAACGTGCGCCCCGCCCTCGAGGTGCGCTCGCGGCGGGTCGGCGGCGCCAACTATCAGGTCCCCGTCGAGGTCCGGCCCGTCAGGCGCAATTCGCTGGCGATGCGCTGGCTGGTGACGGCGGCGCGCGCGCGCGCGGAGAAATCGATGCGTGAGCGGCTCGCCGCCGAAATCCTCGAGGCCGCGCAAAATCGCGGCGGCGGGGTCAAGAAACGCGAAGACACACATCGCATGGCTGACGCCAACCGGGCGTTCGCCCATTACCGCTGGTAACCGTCGGGTTCTGATTTCATGGCTCGTACCACGCCAATAGAACGGGTGCGTAATATCGGCATCATGGCCCACATCGATGCCGGCAAGACGACCACCACCGAACGGGTGCTCTACTACACCGGCATCAACTACAAGATCGGCGAGGTGCATGAAGGCACCGCGACGATGGACTGGATGGTGCAAGAGCAGGAACGCGGGATCACGATCACCTCGGCGGCGACCACGTGCTTCTGGCGCGACCATCATTTCAACATCATCGATACGCCCGGCCACGTCGATTTCACGATCGAGGTCGAGCGCAGCCTGCGCATCCTCGATGGCGCGGTGGCGGTGTTCTGCGCGGTCGGCGGCGTCGAGCCGCAGTCCGAAACCGTCTGGCGGCAAGCCGACAAGTATCATGTGCCGCGCATCGCGTTTATCAACAAGATGGATCGCGTGGGCGCCGAGTTCGAGCGCGTCGTGCAGGAGATGCGCGACAAGCTCAAGGCGACTCCGCTGCTGCTCCAGCTCCCGATCGGTAACGAAGACAAATTCACCGGGGTGATCGATCTGGTCGAGCAGCGCGCGCTGATCTGGGACGAGGATCGGCTCGGCGCCAACTACCGGATCGAGGAAGTTCCGGCCGCGCTCAAGGAGCAGGTGGCGGGCTATCGCGACAAGATGATCGAGACGCTCGCCGATCACGACGAGCATCTGATGGAGCTGTATCTCGAAGGCAAGGTGCCTGAACCCGAAAAGATTCGGGCCGCGATTCGCGCCGCGACACTCTCGATGGCGGTGACGCCGGTGCTGCTCGGGTCGGCGTTTCGCAACAAGGGCGTGCAGCCGATGCTCGATGCGGTGGTGGACTATCTTCCCTCGCCGCTCGATCTGCCCCCGGTAATGGGCGACGTGGACGGCAAGCAGGAAGAACGCTGGCCCCGTGACGACGCGCCGTTTTCGGCGCTGGCCTTCAAAATCATGACCGACCCGTATATCGGGACGCTGACCTTCGTGCGGGTTTACTCGGGCAAGCTCGAAAGCGGCTCGTCGGTGCTCAACGCGGCCCGCGGCAAGCGCGAACGGGTCGGACGCCTGGTGCGGATGCACGCGAATAAGCAGGAAGCGATTTCCGAAGTGTTCGCCGGCGATATCTGCGCGCTCGGACTGCGCGACACGACCACCGGCGATACGCTGTGCGATCCGGACCACCCGATTATCCTCGAGTCGATCGAGTTTCCGGACCCGGTTATCCAGATCGCGATCGAACCCAAGACCAAGGCGGACCAGGAAAAGCTCGGCGAGGCGCTGCAGAAGCTCGCCAAAGAGGATCCTTCGTTCCGCGTCTCGGTGAACAAGGAAACCGCGCAAACGCTGATCGCCGGGATGGGCGAGTTGCATCTGGAGATTATCGTCGATCGGATGCTGCGCGAGTTCAAGGTTGACGCCAATGTCGGCAAGCCGCAGGTCGCCTACCGCGAGACGATCCGCAAGGCCTCCGAGGCCGAGGGACGCTTCGTGCGCCAGACCGGCGGCCACGGCCAGTTCGGCGTGGTCGAGCTGCGTATCGAGCCGATGGAAAAAGGCGCCGGGTTCGAGTTCGTGGACGGCACCAAGGGCGATGCGATTCCGCGCAATTTCATCAAGCCGATTGAACAAGGAATCAAGGAAGCGATGGAGAACGGCGTGCTGGCCGGCTATCCGATGGTCGATCTGCGCGCGACGTTGCTCGACGGCAAGTCGCACGATGTTGACTCCTCCGAGCTGGCGTTCAAAATCGCGGGCTCGATGGCGTTCAAGGAAGCGTGTGAAGGGGCCGCCACGGTCCTGCTCGAGCCGGTGATGGACGTCGAAGTCGTGACGCCGCAGGAGTTCATGGGCGAGGTGATCGGCGATCTGAACGCGCGGCGCGGCAAGATTCTGGATATGGAGAGCCGCGCGGGCGCGCAGGTGATCGAGGCGCGGGTGCCGCTGGCCACGATGTTCGGCTACGCGACGCGGCTGCGTTCGATTACCCAGGGCCGCGCCAATTACACGATGCAGTTTGGCGCGTACGAACAGGTACCGCAGAATATCTTTCAGGAACTGATGGCGCGCACCGCCGACGGCGACCAACAATCGCGCGCGCGCGCCTAGTTACGCGGGCATCGGCCCCGGAGGAAGCACGATGGGCAAAGCTAAATTCGAACGCAACAAGCCGCACGCGAACGTCGGCACTATCGGCCATATCGACCACGGCAAGACCACGCTGACCGCCGCCATCACCAAGGTGCTGGCGTCCAAGAAGCTCGCCCAGTTCATCGCCTTCGACCAGATCGACAAGGCTCCCGAGGAGCGCGAGCGCGGTATCACGATCGCGATCGCCCACGTCGAGTACGAAACCGCCAAGCGCCATTACGCGCACGTCGATTGCCCGGGCCACGCCGACTATATCAAGAACATGATCACCGGCGCCGCCCAGATGGACGGCGCGATCCTGGTGGTCGGCGCCAATGACGGTCCGATGCCGCAGACGCGCGAGCATATCCTGCTCGCCTATCAGGTCGGCGTGCCCGCGATCGTTGTGTTCATGAACAAGGTCGATATGGTCGATGACCCCGAGCTGCTCGATCTCGTCGAACTCGAAGTCCGCGACCTGCTCAAGAAACAGAAGTACCCGGGCGACGATGTTCCGGTGATTCGCGGCAGCGCGATCAAGGCGCTCAATTGCGGATGCGGCAAGGACGATTGCCCCAACTGCAAGCCGATCCTCGAGCTGATGGACGCGATCGACTCCTATATCCCGCAGCCCAAGCGCGAGACCGACAAGCCGTTCCTGATGCCGATCGAAGACGTCTTCTCGATCTCGGGCCGCGGCACCGTGGTCACCGGCCGGGTCGAAAAGGGCAAGGTCAAGGTCGGCGAGGAAGTCGAGATCGTCGGCTTCAAGGACACCACCAAAACCATCGTCACCGGCGTCGAGATGTTCCGCAAGCTGCTCGACGAGGGTCAGGCCGGCGACAATATCGGCGCGCTGCTGCGCGGCGTCAAGCGCGAGGATATCGAGCGCGGACAGGTGCTGGCGAAGCCCGGCTCGATCACGCCGCACACCCAGTTCGAGGGCTCGGCGTATATCCTGACCAAGGACGAAGGCGGACGGCATACGCCGTTCTTCACCGGCTATCGCCCGCAGTTCTACTTCCGCACCACCGACGTGACGGGAGTGCTGACGCTACCGGAAGGCACCGAGATGGTGATGCCGGGCGACAATATCAAGATTCTGGGCGAGCTGATCACGCCGGTCGCGATGGACGAGGGGCTGCGCTTCGCGATCCGCGAGGGTGGCCGCACGGTCGGCGCCGGCGTGGTATCGAAGATACTCAAGTAAGGATCGCAGCGGCGATTTATAAACGGACCGGACTAATTTTCGGCGACGAACGGTTTACGCAACCGTAAGGGCATACCATAGAGCGCTTGGGAATCGGGCGCGGTTTGAAGGATGAACGACAAGATACGCATACGTCTTAAGGCGTACGATTACCGCCTGCTCGATCAGTCGGTGCGCGAAATCGTCGATACCATCCGCCGTACCGGCGGACGGGTCGCCGGCCCCATTCCGCTCCCGACCCGGATCGAGCGCTTCACCGTCAACCGGTCGCCACACGTTGACAAGAAGTCGCGCGAGCATTTCGAGATCCGCACCCACAAGCGGCTGCTCGACGTGCTCGAACCCACCCAGCAAACCATCGACGCGCTCGGCAAGCTCGACTTGGCCGCCGGCGTGGACGTTGAGATCAAGCTCGAGTAGCGGCGATGCTTACTGGACTGATCGGCAAGAAACTCGGGATGACGCAGGTGGCCGACGCGCAGGGGCGCGTGCGCGCCGTGACCGTCGTCCAGCTCGGACCCTGCACCGTGGCGCAACTCAAGACCAAACCGACCGACGGCTATGATGCGGTGCAGGTGACGTGGGGCAAAAAAAAGCTCTCGCGCGTGACCAGCGCGTTGCGCGGCCATTTTAAGGCCGCCGAGGTGGCGCCGGGCGTGCGCACTGTAGAGTTCGAGCGCCGCGGCGAAGCCGAGCTCAAGCTCGGCCAGGCGATCGCGGCGGGCGACGTGTTCAAGCCGGGCGATCAGGTCGATGTCGAAGGCATGTCCAAGGGGCGCGGCTTTTCGGGCGTTATCCGGCGGCATCATTTCTCCGGATTTCCGGGCTCGCACGGCACCCATGAGTACTTCCGCCACGGCGGCTCGATCGGCAACCGGTCGTATCCGGGCCGCGTGCGCAAGGGACTTCGGATGGCGGGGCAGCTCGGCAACGAGACCGCGACCGTGCTGAACCTCGAGGTGGTCGAAGTGCTGCCCGAAGAGAACGCGATCGTAATTTCCGGCGCGGTGCCGGGCGCCGACGGCGGAGTTTTGATCGTCGAGCACGCGGCGCGTCCGCGCCGGCGCGCCAATGTGGTGGCCGCCAATGGCTAGACGCGCGGCACAATATAATCCGGTGAAACTTCCGCTCTACTCGGCCGCGCAGGAACGCACCGGCGAAGCCGAATTCGCGGGCGCGGTGTTCGGCCGCGAGGGCGATAACTCGGTGGTTCACGAAGCGGTCCAGATGCAGCTTGCCAAGCGCCGCTCGGGAACCGCGTCCACCAAGACCCGCGGCCTCATCGCAGGCGGCGGACGCAAGCCGTGGCGCCAGAAGGGCACCGGCCGCGCACGCGCGGGTTCGACCCGCTCGCCCATCTGGCGCTCCGGTGGAACAATCTTCGGCCCCGTCCCGCGTGACTATTCCTATCAGATGCCCAAGAAGGCGTGGCGCCGCGCGCTGTGCCTGGCGCTGTCGGATCGCGCGCGCGGGGGCAAGCTTTATATCGTCGAGGCGCTTAGCCTCGCCGAGCCCAAGACCAAGCACGCCAAGGCGTTTCTCGAAAAATTAGGCGTAAGCCACGCCCTGATCGTGTTTGGCGAAGCCGACAAAGGTTTCTACCGCGCGGCGCGCAACCTGGCGGCGCATAAAATGCTGGCGCTGGCCGGACTCAACGTCTTCGACCTGCTGAATTACGATGAATTGGTGATGACCGAAGCCACCGCCCGCGCTATCGAAGCGCGCCTGGGCGCCGACGCGGCGCCGGCTGAGCCGTCCGCTATCGAACCGGCCGCGGGAACCAACGGGGGTGAGGCGCGATGAGCCTCGAGCAAATCGTCCTGGCGCCGCTGATCACCGAGAAGGGAACCTTCGTCGGTGAGCACACCAATCAGGTCGTGTTCCGGGTCCGTCCCGATGCGAGCAAGGACCTGATCCGCGACGCGATCGAGCAGCTTTTCAAGGTGACGGTGCTCAAGGTCAGAACCATCAAGCTGATGGGCAAGCATCGGCGGCGCGGAGCGATCAAGGGGCGCCGTTCGGACTGGAAGAAAGCGTACGTGACGCTCAAGGAAGGCGATCGGATCGAGTTTTTTGAAGGGGTCTAGCCGAGCGAGATCAACATGGCAGTAATCCAGCTAAATCCGCGCACTCCCGGCCAGCGCTTCATGCAGATCGCCGATTTTTCGGATCTGACCAAGAAGGCGCCCGAAAAGAGTCTGCTGGAACCGGTCAAGCGCACCGGCGGACGCAACAACCGCGGCCGCATGACTTCACGCCATCGCGGCGGCGGACACAAGCGCCGCCTGCGCCTGATCGATTTCAAGCGCGCTCACGACGGCGTAAGCGCGATCGTCGCCGCCCTCGAATACGATCCCAACCGCTCGGCCAATATCGCCCTGCTCCATTATGCCGACGGCGCCAAGGCCTACATCCTGGCCCCCGACGGACTTAAAGTAGGGGCCAAGGTCGAGTCGGGTGAGAACGCCGATATCAAGCCCGGCAACGCGCTCAAGCTCAAGAATATCCCGCTCGGCACTGTCATCCATGCGATCGAGCTCAAGCCCGGCGCGGGCGCGCAACTGGTGCGCGGCGCGGGTACGGCGGCGCAGTTGATGGCCAAAGAGGGCAAGTTCGCGCTTTTGAAATTGCCCTCGGGCGAGCAGCGCATGGTGCAGGCGGAATGCCGCGCCAGTATTGGACAGGTGGGAAATCTCGACTTCGAGAATATCTCGATCGGCAAGGCCGGGCGCTCGCGATGGCTCGGCAAGCGCGGACATGTTCGCGGAGTCGCGATGAATCCAGTCGATCATCCGCACGGCGGCGGCGAAGGACGCTCGAAGGGGAATCATCCCCAGTCGCCGTGGGGACAGCCGGCCAAGGGTTACAAAACCAGAAAGAAGAAGCCGTCGGATCACTACATTATCAGCCGCCGGCCGCGCGGGAAGCATTAGCAAGCCATGAGATCGGTAAAGAAAGGCCCGTTTATCGACGGGCATCTGAAAAAGAAAGCCGAGGCGGCGGTCGCCGCCGGTGACAAGCGGATTATCCGCACCTGGTCGCGGCGCTCGATGATCCTGCCCGAGATGGTGGGACTCACGTTCGCGGTGCATAACGGCCACAAGTTCATCCCGGTGTATTGCACGGAGAACATGGTCGGACACAAGCTCGGCGAGTTTTCAGGCACCCGGACCTTTCACGGCCATGCGGGCGATCGCAAGGGCGAGGTCAAGCAGTCTGCCGCCCCGGCCGCGGCCCCTGCCGCGGCGGGCGCGAAGGCGGGCGCGTAAAGCGCGCGCGGGTCTCGAGAGACACGAGTTACAAACATGGAAGCGTTATCGCGTCACCGGTACATCCGAATTTCCCCGCGCAAGCTCAAGCTGGTATGCGATCTGGTGGTCGGCAAGCCGGTGGGACAGGCGCTCTCGATTCTCGAGTTCACGCCCAAAAAGGGCGCGAAGTTCGTATCGAAAACCCTGCTCGCGGCGGTCGCCAATGCGCGCGACCAGCAGAATGTCGATGAGGACAAGCTGTTCGTGAAACGGGCTACGGCCGAGACCGGACCGACCCTGAAGCGTTCGCTGCCGCGCGCCCATATGCACGCGACGCCGATCTTGAAGCGCACCAGCCATTTGACCGTGATCGTTGACGAGCGCGCTATTTGAGGACAATCGATGGGCCAGAAATCACATCCGCGCGGGCTTAGGCTCGGCATAATCGAGGGCTGGGATTCGCGCTGGTTTTCGAGCCACGATTACGCCGCGCTGCTCCACGAGGACATCAAGCTGCGCGAGTTTATCAAGCGCCGCCTCTATCACGCCGGCATCTCGAAGATCGAAATCGAGCGCATGGCCAATAAGGCCAAGGTGAATATCTACACCGCGCGTCCGGGTATCGTGATCGGCAAAAAAGGCGTCGAGATCGACAAGCTCAAGGCCGATATCCAGAAGCTGATGAAGGGCAAGGACACCTTCATCAATATCCACGAGGTGCGCCGCCCCGATCTCGATCCGCAGTTGGTGGCCGAAAATATCGCGCTCCAGCTCGAGCGCCGGGTCGCTTTTCGCCGCGCGATGAAAGAAGCCGTCACGCGCGCGATGCGGATGGGCGCGCAGGGCGTCAAAGTCCACGTCGCCGGACGCCTGGGCGGCGCGGAAATCGCCCGCCAGGAATGGTACCGCGAGGGGCGCGTGCCCTTGCAGACGCTGCGCGCCGACGTTGCCTACGGATTCGCAGAGGCGCGCACCACTTACGGCCAGATCGGAATCAAAGTCTGGATCTTCCGCGGCGAAATTCTGACCCGCCAGGAAGAAGAGGCCAAACGCACCGGACAGGCGGCCCAGCAGCAGTAACCCTGGCAACACCATGCTCTCACCCAAAAAAGTAAAATGGCGCAAGATGCAGAAGGGGCGGGTGCGCGGCGCCGAGTCGCGCGGACTCGAACTCGCCTTCGGCGATTATGGACTCAAGGCGACTGAGACCGCGCGCGTCGATGCGCGCGCGCTCGAAGCCGCGCGTATCGCGCTGACCCGGCATATCAAGCGCGGCGGCCGCGTGTGGATTCGCGTCTTCCCCGACAAGCCGTTCACCAAGAAGCCCGCCGAAACCCGGATGGGCAAAGGCAAGGGCGGACCCGAGGGATGGACCGCGGTGGTGCGGCCCGGACGAATCCTGTTCGAGATGGAAGGTGTCGATCGTCCCACGGCGCGCGAGGCGATGCGGCTTGCGGCGCATAAGCTGCCAATCAAGACGATAGTCGTCGAGCGCGAGGAGAGTGGCCTTGGAGCTTGACGAAATCAGGCAGATGAGCACCGGCGACCTGCGCGTCAAGGAACGCGAGACGCGTGAGGAGATCTTCCGCTTGCGCCTGAAACTGCGCACCAACCAGCTCGACAAATCGTCGGCGTTGGCCGGAGCGCGGCGCGAACTCGCCCGGATCCTGACCGTGATCGAGCAGAAATCCGCGGACGCCCCGGGCGCCGCGAAAGCGAAGCAAATAGATGCGTGAGCGAACCAAACGGCGCGAGGGCACGGTGGTCTCCGCCAAGATGGCCAAAACCGTGGTGGTCCAGGTGGACCGCCTCGTCGAGCACGCCCTGTACGGCAAGCGGATGCGCCGGCGCAAACGCTATATGGCGCACGACGAATCGAGCCAGTGCCACGAGGGCGACCGGGTCCAGATCATCGAGTCGCGCCCGCTCAGCAAGAGCAAGCGCTGGCGCGTCAGTAAAGTGATCAAGCGGGCGGCAGGGTGATGAAGGTTAAAGCGCGATGATTCAGACCCAGACAGTTCTCGATGTCGCCGATAACTCGGGCGCGCGCAAGGTCATGTGCATCAAGGTGCTCGGCGGATCGCGCCGCCGCTACGCCTCGGTCGGTGACGTGATCGTGGTTGCCGTCAAGGAAGCGATCCCCAACGCCAAGGTGAAGAAGGGCGACGTGGCGCGCGCCGTGATCGTGCGCACCGCGCGCGAGATCAGCCGCGACGACGGCAGCTATATCCGCTTCGACGGCAATTCGGCGGTGCTGATCGACGCCCAGCACGAGCCGATCGGCACCCGAATCTTCGGGCCGGTCGCACGCGAGCTGCGCGCCAAGAAGTTCATGAAGATAATTTCGCTCGCTCCAGAGGTGCTCTGAGATGGCGCCCGCGACCCGGCAGGCAAAATACAAGATCCGCAAGAACGACATGGTGATGGTCGTCAAGGGGCGCGATCGCGGCAAGACCGGCAAGGTGATGCGCGTGCTGGCCGAGCGCGGCCGCGTGGTGGTCGAGCGCCTCAATATCGTCAAGCGCCACTCCAAGCCGCGCGGCGCCGCAAGTCCCGGCGGGATCGTCGAGAAGGAAGCCGCGCTCGATATCGCCAACGTGATGTTCTTTTGCGACCGCTGCAATGCGCCCGTCAGGCTCGGGGTTAAACTTGCCGCCGACCGGACTCGAACCCGCGTATGCCGCCGATGCGGCGAAGCGGTGGGTAACGACTGATGGCTGATAAGACCGATAAAACCGACAGGCCGCAGAAGGCCAAAAGCCCGGAGGCCGCCGCCAAGGGGTTGGCTCAAAAGGCCAAGGCCGCGCAGGATAAGGCCGCCCGCGAAGCCGCGGCCGCGCAGGCGCGCGCCACCCCGCGCGCGCCCGAGCCGAAAATCCCGGCCCGAATGCGGCTTAGGTTCGAAAGCGAGATCCTGCCGATGCTGATGCGGGAGCTCAAGATCGAAAACAAGATGCGGGTGCCGCGGCTGTCCAAGATTACGATCAACATGTCGCTCAGCGAAGCGCGCGACAACGTCAAGGTGCTCGACCTCGCGGTCGATGAGATCGCGCAAATCTCCGGCCAGAAGCCGGTGCTGACCCGCGCGCGCAAGGCGATCTCGAATTTCAAGCTGCGCCAGGGGATGCCGATCGGAACGATGGTCACGCTGCGGCGCGAGCGGATGTGGGAATTTTTCGACCGCTTGGTGAACGTGGCGCTGCCGCGGGTGCGCGACTTCCGCGGAATCAGCGAAAAGGCGTTCGACGGCCGCGGCAATTATTCGCTCGGCCTGCGCGAGCATACGATTTTTCCCGAACTCAACCTCGACAAGGTTGACCGGGTCAAGGGACTTACGATTTCAATCACCACCACCGCGCGCAGCGACTTCGAGGGGTTGACCCTGCTGAAGGCGCTCGGGATGCCGTTTCGCGGCCAGGCCGAACCCGTGGACAAGCCCGCGGCGGCCGCACCCGCGGCGCCTGCGCCGGCGTGATGGCGGGTGTAGGACAGAGGACCGATGGCTAAGAAGTGCCTGAGAATCAAGGCGACCCGCACCCCGAAATTCAAGGTGCGCACGCATAACCGCTGCCCGCTGTGCGGGCGCTCGCGGGCCTACTACCGGCGCTTCAAGATGTGCCGGCTGTGCCTGCGCAAATACGCGCTTCGGGGCCAGCTTCCCGGCGTCGTCAAGGCGAGTTGGTAGAGAGAACCGCATTATGTCCAGGACCGATCCGATCGCAGACCTGCTGACTCGAATCCGCAACGCGATGCGTGCGCGGTTCAACGAGGTCATCGTCGAACACTCGCGCCTGCGCGAGGCGATTTGCCGCGTGCTGGTCGCCGAAGGTTTCCTCGACGGGGTTGAGCCCGGCGGCGAAGCGCCCAAGCGCAAGCTGGTGATCAAGCTGCGCTACTCGGCCGCGCGCGAGCCGGTGATCAAGGGAATCCAGCGGGTCAGCAAGCCGAGCCTGCGCCGCTACGCCGGAGCCGACGAGATCTCGAAGGCGCGCGGTGCGATGGGCGTGCATATCGTCTCGACGCCGCTCGGCGTGATGAGCGGGCGCGAGGCGCGCCGCAAACGCGTGGGCGGAGAAATTCTCTGCCGGGTCTGGTAAACGGAGCCCCTGATGTCGCGTATAGGAAGATTGCCGGTAAAGCTCGAAAAGGGCGTCAAGGCCGAGATGGCTGGCGCCACGCTCAAGGTCGAAGGGCCCAAGGGCAAGCTCGAGCATCGCCTCGAATCCGGATTCACGGTCGAGATCAATGGCGCCGAACTGATCGTCAAGCGTCCCGGTGATTCAAGCCAACAGCGCGCGCTGCACGGGCTGACGCGCAAGCTGGTCGCCAACATGGCCGAAGGCGTAAGCCGGGGTTTCAGCAAAGTTCTCGAAATAAATGGAGTCGGCTACCGCGCGGAGGTCAAGGGCAACCAGATCAACCTGAGCCTCGGCTACTCGCATCCGATCGTTTACCAGTTGCCGCCCGGCGTCAGCGCCAAGGTCGAGCGTCAGGTGCTGATCACGCTCGAGAGCGCGGACCGGCAGCTTTTGGGTTCGGTCGCCTCCGAGGTGCGCGAGCTCCGGCCGCCGGAACCTTACAAGGGCAAGGGAATCAAGTACGCGACCGAAACCATTCGCCGCAAGGCGGGCAAGGCCGCGGCGGGCTCGACTTCCGCCTAGATTAGAGCGAATCAGGATCAGCAGGGTATTAAGCAGGGCGACAAGAGAAATGTTATCACAGCGTACAGAAAAACGCGGACTGCGCCGCCAGCGCGTTCGCCGCAAGGCGACCGGCACCGACGCGCGGCCGCGGCTTTCGGTTTACCGGTCGCTCAATCACATCTATGCGCAGGTGATTTCCGACCAGAGCGGACGGACGATCGCGGCGGCATCGACGCAGACCGAGACGGTGCGTGACGCGCTCAAGAGCAAGCGCAACCTGGCCGCGGCGAAAGCCGTCGGCAAGGCGATCGCCGATAAATGCCAGGCGGCCGGAATTCACAGCGTGGTGTTCGACCGCAACGGATTTCTCTATCACGGCCGGGTCAAGGCGCTGGCTGATGCGGCGCGCGAAGCCGGATTAAAGTTCTGAAAATCGAGGCACGACGTGGCGCAACGCATTGACCCGCAAGGGCTCGAAATCAAGGAAAAGGTCGTCCACATCAACCGCGTCGCCAAGGTGGTCAAGGGCGGACGCCGGTTCAGCTTCTCGGCGCTGGTGGTGGCGGGCGATCATAACGGCCTGGTCGGATTCGGATTGGGCAAAGCCAACGAAGTTCCCGAGGCGATTCGCAAGGGCGTCGAACGCGCCAAGAAGAGCCTGGTCCGGGTACCGCTGCGCGACGGCACGATTCCGCACGAAGTGGTCGGCCATTTCGGCGCGGGCCGGGTGGTGCTGAGGCCCGCGGCCGAAGGCACCGGGGTTATCGCGGCGGGCGGCGTGCGCGCGGTGGTCGAGCTGTGCGGAATCCGCAATATCCTGACCAAGCGGCTGGGCTCCTCGAATCCGCACAACCTGGTGAAGGCGACCCTCAAAGCGCTGCTCGAGCTGCGCAGCCCCGAAGATATCCTCAAGCTGCGCGCGCGTTCCGGTGGTGAACGCCCGGAGGCGGCGTGAGCCGCGCCGCATGCGCGAAGGACGTTTTTCGAGTCGTCGATCGGTCAAACGAACAATCGGTCAAGCCATTGGGCCAAGGTAAGCTATTCGGTCAAGTTACATGAGCGACACGATCCGGGTTAAACTGGTGCATAGTCCGATCGGGACCAACAAGCGCGTGCGCGCCACCGTGCGCGGGCTGGGGCTCCGCAAGGTGGGCAGCGAGCGCGAGCTAAAGCGCACCGCCCCGGTCGAGGGTATGATCCGCCGGCTAAAGCATCTGGTGGCCGTGATCGAGAGCTGACCGGCGTGACAGCGGCAGGCGCGCTATGCGCACCGCCGAGAAGTAGGCAGTAGAGGACGCGATGAATCTCAGCGATTTGAAACCCGCACCGCGCTCGAAGCATCGCATCAAGCGAATCGGCCGCGGTATCGGCTCGGGCCACGGCAAGACTTCCGGCCGCGGACACAAGGGGCTTGGCTCGCGCTCGCATGGCAATACTCCGCCGGGTTATGAGGGCGGGCAGATGCCGCTGCAGCGGCGCACGCCCAAGCAGGGCTTTCGGCGCACTCAGAAGAGCCAGGCGCGGCGCGAGAAATTCGATCTGGTGAACGTTGGGGCGCTGGCGGTGTTCGCCGACGGCGCGACGATCGACGCGGCGATGCTGAGCGAGCGCGCGATCGTGCGCAAGGGACGCAAGATCAAGATTCTGGGTTCCGGTGAATTGAAGGTCCGGCTCACGGTGCGCGCCGACGCCTTTTCGGGCAGTGCGCGCGAAAAGATTGCCGCCGCGGGCGGCAGCGCGGAGCTAATCGCCCCGGCCAATGGCTGATGCTTGACGGGTTCTCAAACGCCTCGCATATTCCGGAGCTGCGCCGCCGGCTGTTTTTTACGGCCATGATGCTGGCGGTGTACCGGATTGGCGTCGCGGTGCCGACTCCGGGAATCGACGGACAGGCGCTCGCGTCGTTCTTCGACGCCGCGTCGGGCACGATGTTCGGCTGGGTGAACCTGTTTTCGGGCGGCGCGCTCGAGCGCTTTTCAGTCTTCGCCCTCGGCATCATGCCGTACATCACGGTCGCGATTATCATCGATCTGCTCAAAGTCGCATCGCCCTATATCGACGAACTGTACAAGGAAGGCGAGGCCGGCCGCCGCAAGATAACGCAGTACACGCGTTACGCGACGGTGGCCCTTGCGATCCTGCAGGGCGCGATGATCGCGCTCGGGCTCGAGAAGATTCAGGCTCCCGGCGGTGGCTCGGTGGTGTATTCGCCGGGCGCGTCGTTTATCGCGATGACGGTGATAACGGTCACCGCGGGCGCGATGTTCGTGATGTGGATCGGCGAGCAGATCACCGAACGCGGTATCGGCAACGGCATCTCGCTGGTGATCATGGCGGGAATCGTGGCGCGGTTGCCGAGCGCGCTGACCACCACCGCGCAGTTCCTGCGCGAGGGCGAGATGAGCATCTTCACCTTCATCTTCATCCTCGCGATCGCGGTCGGCGTCACCGGCGGGATCGTGTATATCGAAACCGCGCAGCGCCGGATTCCGATTCAATACGCGCGCCGCGTGGTTGGGCGGCGCGTGTACGGTGGGCAGTCCTCGCATCTGCCGCTCAAGATCAACACCTCGGGCGTTATTCCGCCGATCTTCGCGTCGTCGATTCTGGTCTTCCCGGCCACGGTCGCGCAGTTTCTGCCCGCGCTCAAGAATTACTCGGCCTTTCTGATGCCCGGCGGTCTGACTTATGACCTGATTTACGTCGTGCTGATCGTGTTTTTCTGTTACTTCTACACTGCGGTCACGTTCAATCCGGTTGACGTGGCCGACAATCTGAAAAAATACGGCGGCTTCATTCCTGGTATCCGGCCGGGCCGCTACACCGCTGAATATATCGATCGCGTGCTGTCGCGGATCACGCTGGGTGGCGCGGTTTACGTCAGCGCCGTGTGTATTTTGCCGACGATTCTGATCGCGCGCTTCAACGTCCCGTTCTACTTCGGGGGCACCGCGCTCCTGATTGTGGTCGGAGTCGCGCTCGATACCGTCGCCCAAATCGAAACTCATCTGCTCACCCGCAATTACGAAGGCTTCATGCGGCGCGGTCGGATTAAGTCGCGTAAGGGTGCGTAAATCGTGCGGCTGGTACTGCTGGGCCCGCCCGGCGCGGGCAAGGGGACGCAAGCGCGGATGCTTTGTGAGCTGGCGGGCATCCCGCAAATCTCCAGCGGCGATCTGCTCCGCGCGGCGGTCCATGAGCAGACTCCGCTCGGCGCCGAGGCTGCGGGCTACATGGACCGCGGAGAACTGGTCCCGGATGATCTGGTGCTGAACCTGATTGACAACCGCTTGGGCGCTCCCGACGCCGCCAAGGGATTTATCCTCGACGGATTCCCGCGCTCGGTCGTGCAGGCCGAGGCGCTGCGGGCGATGCTTATCAAGCGGCGTGGCAAGATACTCGATCGCGTGATCGCGTTTAGCGTGCCGGATGAGGAGATCGTGCGGCGTATCTCGGGACGGCGCACCTGCAAGAAGTGCGGTGCGATGTACCATCTGGTCTCGGAACCACCCAAAAAACCGGGGGTGTGCGACCAGTGTGGCGGCGAACTCTATCTGCGCGAGGACGATTCCGAACCGACCGTGCGCAATCGGCTGAGCGTGTACAACGCCACCACCCGCCCGCTGCTCGATTACTATGGCGGGCTGGGAATTATTGTGCGGATTGATGGAACGGGCAAGCGCGAGGACGTTGATGCGCGGATTATCGCCGCGCTCGGCGAGCTGATGCCGAAGGCGGCGCGCGCGAACCGCCAAGGCGCGAGCCAATTGAAGCCGGCGAGGCCAAGGCGATGATCACGATCAAAACGCCCCAGGAAATCGCTATCATGCGCCGTGCCAGCCAGATCGTCGCTGAGGTTCTCGATGCGCTCACCACCGCCGTGCGTCCAGGGCTGACGACCGAGGAGCTCGATCAGCTGGCCGAGCGCCTGACGCTCGACAAGGGCGCGCGGCCCGCGTTCAAGGGCTACAAGCCCGGTGAGGTGGTCTATCCGAAGTCGCTGTGCGTCTCGATCAACGAGGAAATCGTCCACGGCATCCCGTCGGGCCGCAAGCTTCGCGCGGGGGATATCGTCGGGCTCGATTACGGCGTCGTGTACCAGGGCTTTTACGGAGACTCCGCGCGCACCGTGCCGGTCGGCGAGGTTCCCGAAAGCACCCGGCGCCTGCTGCGCGTCACGCGTGAGGCGCTGTACGCCGGAATCGCGCAGGCGTACGCCGGCAATCGCATCTCGGATATCGCGTGCGCCGTGCAGGCCGTGGCCGAAGGCGCTGGCTACTCGGTGGTGACCGACTTCGCGGGGCACGGGATCGGACGGCGGCTGCATGAGGACCCGCAGGTGCCCAACTATTTCCGGCGCGGGATGCCGAATCCCCGGCTGCACGAGGGGATGGCGCTGGCGATCGAGCCGATGGTCAATGAAGGAACCCCTGATCTTGAGATACAAGCCGATGGGTGGACTGCGGTAACGGCAGACGGTAAACTATCGGCCCACTTCGAGCATTCGATCGCGATCACCTCAAACGGACCGATCATCCTGAGCGAGCTGGACAATATCTAATGTCTAAGGGCGACTCGATTGAAGTTCAGGGCCTGGTTAACGAGGCGCTGCCGAACGCGGTGTTTCGGGTCACGCTCGATAACGGGCATAAGGTGTTGGCGCATATTTCGGGTAAAATGCGGATGCATTACATCAAGATTCTTCCCGGCGACAAGGTCACGGTCGAGCTTTCGCCCTACGACCTGACGCGCGGCAGAATCACTTATCGGCAGCGCTAGGCGGCGCGCCCGGTCAAACGGTACGAAACGATGAAGGTTCGAGCGTCGGTAAAAAAGATTTGCAAAAATTGCAAGGTGGTGCGCCGCGAGGGCGTCGTGCGCATCCTGTGCTCCAACCCGCGCCACAAGCAGCGCCAGGGCTAGGACCTCGGACGGCCGAAGAAGGAATTTGCGATGGCACGTGTAGCGGGAGTTGAACTGCCGAAGAACAAGCGGATGGAGATCGCGCTGACCTATATCTATGGGATCGGACGCTCGGCCGCGGTCAAGATTCTCGACAAGGCCGGTGTCGATCGCGCGCGCAAAAGCGACGACCTGAGCGCCGAAGAGCAGAGCCGCATCCGCCAGGTGATCGATACCGACTTCGAGGTCGAAGGCGATCTGCGCCGCGACATGCAGCAGAACATCAAGCGCCTGATGGACCTCGGATGCTACCGCGGCATCCGGCATCGCCGTTCGCTGCCGGTGCGCGGCCAGCGCACGCATACTAACGCGCGCACCCGCAAGGGTCCGCGCAAAGTCGTCGCGGGCAAGAAGCAGGCGCCGACCAAGTAAACCGAATCCAAGCCAGGCGCCCGCGCGGCGCCCGGAGATCGCTTTCGAGCACGAGAGGCCAGATGGCAGACGAAACCAAAGAGACCAAACCCGCTCCCGCCCCCGGCGCCGAAAAGGCCGCCGCGGCCGGCGGTGCCGCCGCCGCAGCGGCGCCGCGGCGCAAGCGCACCAAGCGCTCGGTGCCCGAAGGCATTGCGCACATCCACGCGACCTTCAACAACACTATCGTGACGATCACCGATCAGCAGGGTCTGGTGATCGCTTGGGCCAGTGCCGGCTCGGTCGGCTTCAAGGGCTCGCGCAAGGGCACTCCGTACGCGGCGCAGATGGCCGCCGAGGCATGCGCGCGCAAATGCTCGGAAGTGGGGATGCGCGCGGTGGTGGCTTATGTCAAAGGCCCCGGCGGCGGACGCGAATCGGCGGTGCGCGCGCTTCAGGCGACCGGACTCGGCGTAATCTCAATCAAAGACGTGACCCCGATACCGCATAACGGATGCCGTCCGCCAAAGCGGCGCAGGGTCTGATCACCTCTTAACAAGGACGAACCCACGTGGCGAGAAATCTTGGTCCTGTATGCCGGTTGTGCCGGCGCGAAGGCTTGAAACTTTTCCTCAAGGGAGAGCGATGCTTCAGCGACAAGTGCGCGATCGAGCGGCGTAATTATCCGCCCGGCGCGCACGGGCAGTCGCGCACCCGCTTTTCGGAATTCGCGATCCGGCTGCGTGAAAAGCAGAAGGTCAAGCGGATTTACGGGATGCTCGAGAAGCAGTTCGCGAGCTACTTCGAGGAAGCCGAACGGCTGCCTGGAATCACCGGCGAAAACCTGCTGGTGCTGCTCGAACGACGGCTCGACAACGCGGTTTACAAGCTCGGCTTTGCGAGCTCGCTCGCGCAGTCGCGCCAGCTCGTCCGCCATGGCCATTACCAGGTCAACGGCAGGACCGTCACCATCCCGTCCTATCAGCTCGAAGTCGGCGACGTGGTGAGTATCACCGAGAAGAGCCGCGTCAAAAAGGTGATTGTCGAGGCGATCGAGATGGCGCAGCGGCGCGGCACGCCGCCGTGGATGGCGCTCGAGCGCGAGCAATTCCGCGGCACCTTCAAGGCCCTGCCGGCGCGCGGCGATTTGACCATGCCGATCAGCGAGAAGCTGATCGTGGAACACTATTCGAGATAACCCCTAACGGAGGCGGAGCTGCCTGCGGGGTCCGTGGCGGACCCGACCGCGGCGAAAATTCCAACAGCTCTTGAAGCGGCGAATTATGCAGAACGATTGGCGAGATCTGACCAAACCAAAATCGGTTGAATTCGAGGAAAAGGAAGTTACCCCCGGCTACGGGCGGTTCTTCGCCGAACCGCTGGAACGCGGCTACGGTATCACCATCGGCAACGCGCTGCGGCGCGTGCTGCTGTCCTCGCTGCCGGGCTTCGCAATCTGCGCGGTCCGGATGAAGGGCGTCCTCCACGAGTTCTCGACCCTGCCCGGCGTCAAGGAGGACGTGACCGATATCGTCCTCAACCTCAAGGAAGTCCGCGTGCGCCTGCACGAAGGCGACCAGATTACCGCCGCGCTCAAGGTCAAGGGTGAAGCAGTGGTGGCCGCGCGCGATATCAGCGGCGGACCGAGCCTCGAGATTCTCACCCCCGACCAGCATATCGCCTCGCTCGACAAGGGCGCCGAACTCGATATGGAATTGGTCATCAAGCGCGGACGCGGCTACGTTCCCGCCGAGCGCGGCGAGGAAGACGAACCGATCGGGACCGTCCGGCTCGACGCGATCTATTCGCCGATCAAGAAAGTCAACTTCACCGTCACCAACGCCCGCGTCGGCCAGCGCACCGACTACGACCGCCTGGCGGTCGAAATCTGGACCGACGGCTCGATTGGCCCGCGTGAGGCGCTGACCTATGCGGCCCGCGTGATGCGCGATCAGATGTCCATCTTCGCCGGCGTCGAGGAAGAGGCGGAAACCGTCGCCGCGCCGGGTCTCGAGGGCGCGCAGGACCGGCCCAGCCTCAATGAGCTGCTCTATCGCCCGGTCGAGGGACTGCCGATTTCAGTCCGCGCCTTCAACGGACTGCAGAACGCGGATATCAAGTATATCGGCGAGCTGGTTCAGCGCACCGAGCAGGACATGCTCAAGATCAAGAATTTCGGGCGCAAGTCCTTGAACGAAATCAAGGAAGTGCTCACCGACATGAGCCTCTCGCTCGGCATGCGGCTCGAAAATCTGCCGCCGCGCAGCGAGCTCGATCGGATGTGGGAAGAGCAGGAGCGGCGCGAATCGGCCTAGCAGCCGCTCGCCAGCGCGATCTCGAATTCTCTGGAGTAGTCGATGCGTCATCTTAACCGGGGCCGCAAGCTAAACCGCACGTCAGCCCATCGCAAGGCGCTGTTCAAGAACCTTGTGCTGGCATTGATCGATCACGAGCGTATCCAGACCACCGATGCGAAGGCCAAGGAACTGCGCCGCTTTGCCGACCGGATGGTGACGCTCGGCAAGCAGGGTGATCTCGCGGCGCATCGCCGGGCGTTCGCGTTTTTGCAGTCGCATGACGCGGTCAAGAAGCTCTTCGACGAGATCGCGCCGCGCTTCAAGGAACGCAACGGCGGCTACACGCGCGTGATCAAGTTCGGAGTCCGCCGCGGCGACGCCGCGCCGATTTCGATCATCGAATTCACCGGCCTCGAGGAGCGCGCCGCCGCCAAAAAGCCGCGCAAAAAATCCCACAAGAAGATTGAAGAGCAGAGCGCGCACCGCGCCGCCGCCGCCGGCTGATCGCGCGGACCCAGCCTGGTGGCACCGCCTTTAGCCGGTGTGGGGCCACAGGCTAAAGCCTGTGCCACGACGAATCCCGGACCCGACTCGCGAAGCTTGCCGCGAGCGGAGCCGAAGGAAATCTCGCTATCCGTCTCGCGACGGCCGGCGAGTGGCGAGTAACGCACCACTACCGCGGTCACGTCTTCATCGGTAGGGCGGGCGTCTCGCCCGCCGTCGATGGCGGGCGGACGAGCCGTCCGCCCCCACTGGCATATTGCTTCCTTTTGTCAGTGGCGGCCGACGGCTCGTCGGCCGGCTGGGCAGCAGAGGCGATGCGGGAGAGGCGAGCGGAACATCATCCCGCGCGAGGAACGCCCCTGTTTCTTACCTGACGTGTCGCGACCCGCGCCGCGTGCCCTGCTACCAATGTATCAGTTTCTGTCAGTAGCGTGCGCCGAGTTAACGGGGCGGCTCTCCCGCGGCGCCGATCAGTTCGAGCATCTTTGCGCGCAGCGCCATGTGCGCCGACTTGCAGCCCGAGAGAATCCCGTCCTCGAAATTCCATTCGCCGCTGGCCATTAGATCGGCGAAGTCGTTCGGGTTGCGGATATCCTCAGAGGTGAGGCCCGGATGAATCCGGCGCGCCATATCGAGCACCTTGCGCTCCTGCTGCGCGATCATTTCGAGCATCAGCCGGTCGATGATCGCAAGGGTCTCGCGCGATATCGCTGTCATGGGGCGAATCCTAGCGTTTTCCTGCAATTTTCCGAAGGCCCGCGGCGCCTCGCGTCGGGCCAACTTCTTGAGGCGGGGGCGGTCTGATAGGCTTGATCAGGAAGGTGGCGTATCACGATGGCGAATGAACTGGCACATCCCGAAAAATTCTTTTCCAATCGTTTCGGCATGAGCGACCGCGCCTTCGAGCGGATTCTGGGCGCCGCGCTCGAACGCAAGGCCGACTATGCCGATCTGTTCTTCGAGTACCACAGCGCCGAGTCGCTCGGGCTCGAGGAATCGATGGTCAATCACACCTCGAAGAGCGTCAGCCACGGCGTCGGCGTGCGCGTATGCGCCGAGGACCGGACCGGATACGCCTATTCCGACGAAGTCACGATCGATCGAATGCAACTCGCGGCCGAAGCCGCCCGCGCAATCGCCGATCAACGCGCCACCGCTCCCGCCGTGCAGGTCGGCACGCCGATGCCGCGCCACGCGCTCTATGAAGTCGAGACCACGCCGCTCGAAATTCCCCTCGAGGAACGCGCCCGCCTGCTGCGGGAGATTGATGCCGCCGCGCGCGCGTACGACCCGCGGGTGAAGAACGTGATGGCCTCGATCGCGGCTGAGCGCAAAATCGTCATGATCGTCACCAGCGAGGGCAAGCTCGCCGCTGACGTGCAGCCGCTGTGCCGCCTGAACGTTACGGTCATCGCGGAGGACGGCCAGGGCGGCCGCCAGTCCGGAGGCTTCGGCGGCGGCGGACGGGTTGATTACAAATATTTTCTCGACGATGACCGATGGCGCCAGTACGCGCACGAAGCCGCGCGCCAGGCTATCGTCAACCTTGACGCGGGCGATGCGCCGGCCGGCGAGATGATCGTGGTGCTGGGGCCGGGATGGCCGGGAATTCTGCTCCACGAGGCGATCGGCCACGGACTCGAGGGTGACTTCAATCGCAAGGGGGTTTCCGCCTTTTCAGGACGAATTGGGCAGAAGGTCGCAAGCGAATTCTGCACCGTGGTTGACGACGGAACTATCCCGATGCGCCGCGGGAGCCTGAATGTGGACGACGAAGGCACGCCGACTTCGCGCACCGTGCTGATCGAAAAAGGCATCCTGCGCGGATATCTGCAGGACCGGATGAACGCGCGGCTGATGAAGATGAAGCCGACCGGCAACGGCCGGCGCGAAAGCTTCGCGCACACCCCGATGCCGCGCATGACCAACACTTTCATGCTGGCCGGAGATTCGACCCCCGAAGAGATCATCAAGTCGGTGAAACACGGCCTTTACGCGGTCAGCTTCGGCGGCGGACAGGTCGATATCACCAACGGCAAGTTCGTGTTCTCGGCCAGCGAGGCCTATCTGATCGAAGACGGCAAGGTGACCCACCCGGTCAAGGGCGCCACGCTTATCGGCGACGGTCCCGATGTGCTGACCCGGGTCGCGATGGTGGGCAACGATTTGGCGCTGGATTCGGGCGTCGGCACCTGCGGCAAAGACGGACAATCAGTGCCGGTCGGCGTGGGATTGCCGACGATCAGAATCGACGGAATCACGGTTGGTGGCACGCGCGCATGAGTACTCAATCAGTGGCGGATAAAAAACCATCGCGGATGGAAAAGCTCGATAGCGGCCTCGCCGAGTGGATCCTTGCCGAGGCGAAAAGCCGCGGCGCGACGGCGGCCGAGGTTCTGATGATGGGCGCGGAGTCGCTCGCGGCTGGTGTGCGCCTGGGCGAGGTCGAGAAGCTCAAGAGTTCGCGCGAGCGGCGCCTGGGCGTGCGCTTTTTCTGCGGACAATCTTCGGCAACGGCCTCGACGGCGGAGTTCGAGCGCGCCGCGCTCAAGGAGTTCGTGGCCAACACGGTCACGCTCGCGCGGCTGACCGCGGCTGACCCGTGGTCGGGGCTGCCCGACGCGGCGCTGCATCCGGCCTCGATTGCCGATCTGGCGCTCGCCGATCCCGACGCGGGAATTATCGAGGCCGGTCCCGCCCTCGAGATCGCGCGCAAGGGCGAAAAGGCCGCGCTGGCCTTCGACCGGCGGATTACAAATTCCGAAGGCGCGGAATTTGACTCCGGCCGCTACCGGATTCTGTTCGCCAACAGCAACGGGTTCTGCGGCGAGTACGAAGGCTCGTCATTCAGCCTCGTGGTCGCGCCGATCGCGCACGATGGCGGCGCGATGCAACAGGGCTTCTGGTACACCTCGAACCGCAGGTTCGCGAAACTCGAAGACGCCGAAGCGGTCGGCGTCACCTCGGCAAAGCGCGCGCTGCGCCGCCTGGGAGCGCGCAAGGTGAAAACCACGCGCGCGCCGGTGGTGTTCGATCCTGACATGGCCGCCGGACTTATCCGCTCGCTGGCCGGCGCCGCCTCCGGACCATCGCTTTACAAGGGTGCGTCGTTTCTCATCGATCGGCTCGGTTCGCAGGTGATGGCGCCCGGCGTGTCGATTATCGACGACGCGCTGATGCCCGGCGCGCTGGGCTCGAAGCCGTTCGACGGCGAAGGGCTGCCCACCAATCGCAAGCATCTGGTGGACCAGGGAATCCTCAAAACCTACCTGCTTGATTGCTACTCGGCGCGCAAGCTCAAGCTCGCGCCGACCGGAAACGCGGCGCGCTCGGTTGGCCAGGCGCCCACCGTATCGACCACGAATCTTTATCTCGAACCGGGCAGCTACTCGCCCGAGCAGATAATCGGCTCGGTCAAGCAGGGTCTATATTTGACCGAACTGATTGGGTTTGGCGTCAATATGGTGACCGGCGACTATTCGCGCGGCGCGGGCGGAATGTGGATCGAAGACGGCCAGCTCGCCTATCCGGTGCAAGAAATTACCATCGCGGGGAACCTGAAGGACATGTTTCTGAACCTCGAGATGATCGGAAGCGATCTGCATTGGCGCTCGTCGGTCGCGTCACCCACCGTGAAGATCGCTGAAATGACAATCGCTGGGGCATAGAGCGCGAATTTGCCGCATAATGCCCCTCTTGACCGAGTACGCGCGATGTACTAACAAAGTGTAGGAATTTACAGCTATCAGCACGTCGAACTGTCGATACTTATGGTAGCGCCAGTTGGGCGGGCGGGGCGGAGCCGGCCATCGGCATTCCGTCCGAGAGCGGAGGTCAAAAGATGGATACTGCACCCAACTCGAGAAACCGCCAGATGAATGGTCAGGGGATGGAGCATCCCACCGACAAGCTGCTCGCGCGGCTGGTCAATCTGGGATTGCCACGCGCCGCAATCACCGCGCTGCTGGACAGGTACACTCCCGTCCGCTACCCGAAAGGCGCGCCGCTGTTCGCCAAGGGGTCGCCCGCCGACGTGGTCTTCGCCGTGCTGAGCGGAGTCGTCAAGGTGCACAGCACGCGGCCGGGCAGCGACCGGATTCTTATCGAGCTGGCGGGGCCGGGCGATATCGTGGGGTACGCCGATTTTGCCGAAGTCTCGGGCGAGCGCTCGCAGCTCTTCGAGGCCGAGGCGTTGACCGGATGCACGGTCGCGCTCTTCACGCGCCATCATATTGCCGAGGTGCTCAAGAGCCTCGACGCCGAGACCCTGCTGCATCTGACCGAGGCGGTCAACTCGCTGTGGTCGTCGTTCGCGTATCGCTACGCGACGTTTTTGGGGATGTCGCTGCGCCAGCGGCTCGAAGTGGTGCTCAACGAACTCGCGCTGCGCTTCGGCGTGGCTGACGCGCGCGGGGTTCTGCTCACGCCCGAGCTTGCACAGGAAGAGCTGGCCGAGATGATCGGCAGCTCGCGTCCGATGGTCTCGAAGCTGCTGATGGAGATGACGCAGCAGGGACTGCTCGCGCGCGACGGCCGCCGGCGGATTCTGGTCGGCACGCCAAAGGCGAATCTGTTGCCGTCGCTGCCGATGTTCCAATCGAGCACGGCGGCGCCCGCGGATCGCGTGGTCCGTCCGCCGGCGCGTGGCGCCGCGGTCGCATAGCGCGAGCGTCTGGAAATGCGTGGCCAGAAGCGGGGCGCGCGCGTTGCCAGCGGCCGCGCGCTTATGGTTGGCCGGCGGCGCGCGCGGCTAAGTTCGTCTGAATAGCGAGGCGACCAGCCGCACGATCGAGCGCCACAGGTTCAGCATCAAACCTTGGCGCGCGACTGTGCCGGCGGCTTCGGCTTCGAGTTCCGCCTCGGCGGCGGCGAAAAACTGGCCGAGCATCATCTTGGCCGCGCTGTCGATCACGCGCTGGCCCACCTGCACCAGCGGTCCGCCGACCTGAACGTCACCGGCGTATTTGACCGCGGTTGATTTCGCGCCGCGCGCTTCGAGATCAAGCGTGCCCGAGCCGCGCATGAAACCCTGCTTGCCCTTGCCGTCCACCACCATCCGGTAATGCGCGGGCGCGCGCTTGTCTTCGAGCTTGAGCTTGCCGGAATAGACGCCCTTGACGGAAGCGATGCCGACGTTGAGTGTTCCACCGTATTCATCGGGTCCGAGCATCTCGAGCTTTTCGCATCCCGGGATGAGCTTGGCCAGCCGCGCGGGGTCGTTGAACAGATTCCACACCCGCTCGCGCGGTGCGGACAGGACGGTTTCTCCGGCCAGCTTCATCGCAACGGATACATTTCCTTTCGGCTAGAATTGCGCGCGCAGGTCAGACCGCGGCCCGCGCCATGGCGGCTTCGAGCGCGCGGCGCGTGTAAACGCGCGCGAGTTCGGCGCGGAACTCGGCCGAGGCGTGGATATCGGCCAGCGCGTCGATTCCGTCGGCCGCGCGCGCGGCGGCGGCGGCAGTCGCTTGCGCCGGAGGATTGCCCGCAAGCGCCGACTCGACCGCCTTGGCGCGAAACGGTTTTGGTCCAAGTCCGGTGATTCCGACCCGCGCGCTCTCGCAAGTTGCGTTTTTCGCGATCGCGATCACCGCCGCGACGCCAACCGTCGCGAATCCCGAAGCCGGCTGGCGATGCTTCAAATACGCGAAGCCGCGGCCGGGCGGAATCGGCGCGAACGCGAGTTGGGTTACAATTTCGCCCGGACGCACCGCGGTCGTCATCAGGTCGAGGAAGAAGTCGGCGGCCTTCACGACGCGGCGGCCAGCGGCGCCTTCGATCGTGATTTCGCCTTCGAGCGCGAGCACCGCCGCCGGATAATCCGCCGCCGGATCGGCATGCGCGATCGAGCCGCCGATCGTTCCGCGGTTGCGCACCTGGATATCGCCAATCATCGCCGCGCACTGCGCGAGCAGGCCGAGCTTGGCGCGCACGAGGGCCGAGCTTTCGACCGCGCGATGCGTCGCCATCGCGCCGACGACGATCTTCCCGCTTTCATCGCGAATTTCGGCCAGCTCGCGTACGCCGCTTAGATCGATCAGATGGGCGGGCTGCGCCAGGCGCAGCTTCATGATCGGAATCAGGCTGTGGCCTCCGGCCAGCAGCTTGCCGTCTTCGCCGTACTCGGAGAGCATCCTGAGCGCGTCTTTCACCGACGCGGCGCGATGATAGTCGAACGCCGATGGATACATCGCGGTTACCCCTTCGCCCGCGCGTCGCGAATCGCGCGCCAGACTTTTTCGGGCTTGAGCGGCATGTCGAGATGGCGGATGCCGAGCGGGGCGAGCGCATCGAGCACCGCGTTTACCACGCACGGCGTCGAGCCGATCGTGCCCGCCTCTCCGACGCCTTTGACGCCCAGCGGATTGACTGGTGAGGGGGTGACGGTCGAAGCGAGCTCGTAGTGCGGCAGCATGTTGGCTTTCGGGACCGCATAATCCATCAGGGTTGCGGTGATTAGCTGTCCGTTCTCGTCGTAAACGACTTCCTCATAGAGCGCCTGCGCGATTCCCTGCGCGATTCCGCCGTGGATTTGTCCTTCGACCAAAAGCGGGCTCAGGATTTTTCCGCAATCGTCCACCGCGACATAGCGCAGGAATTTCGTCACGCCGGTTTCGGGATCGACTTCGACCACGGCGACGTGAGAGCCGAATGGAAACGTGCAGTTGGTCGGCTCATAGAAGCTGGTCGCGTCGAGTCCCGGCTCGAGTCCCGGGATCGGCTGCTTGTAGCCGTAAGCGGCATCGACGACCTGCTGAAGCGCGATCGACTTCGACGGATCCGATTTGAGCGCGACGGTTCGATTCGAAAACACGAGTTGATCGGGTGGTGCCTCCATCATGGTCGAAGCGATTTTCCTCATCTTGTCTTGCAGTTTCCCGACCGACAGCATCAGCGCCGGACCGCCGACGGTGGTGCCGCGGCTGCCGAAGGTGCCGATTCCGTATTGAACGATCGCGGTGTCGCCGTGGACGACGTTCACATCATCGATGTCGATTCCGAACGCATCGGCGACCAGTTGCGCGAAGGTCGTTTCCTGGCCCTGGCCGTGCGGCGAGACTCCGGTCAGCACGGTGACTTTGCAGTCGGGCTCGATTCTGACCGTCGAGCTTTCCCAGCCTCCGCCCTTGAGCTTGGGCGGCAGCAGAGACGACGGACCGATACCGCAAATCTCGACGTACGAGGCGATTCCGATTCCGACGTAGCGGCCGTGCTTGCGCGCCTCGGCCTGCTCGGCGCGCGCCTTCGGGTAGTCGATCATTTCGAGCGCCTTGTTAAGCGCGCGATCGTAATCGCCGGAGTCGTAGGTGAGTCCGCCCGCGGTTGCGACGGGGAAGGACTCTTTCGCGAAGAAATTTTTGCGGCGCACCTCCACCGGGTCGAGGCCGAACTCGCCCGCGACCATATCCATCATGCGCTCGGCGATATACGCAGCTTCCGGACGGCCGGCGCCGCGATAGGCGTCGGTGGCCATCTTGTTGGTGAAGACCATCTGCTGCTCGAACGCGAGCGCCGGAATTTTATAGCATCCGGTCATCATCAGGCCCGAGAAACCTGGAATCGCGGGCGTCAGGAGCTGCAGGTACGCGCCCATGTCGCAGACGAATCTCGCCTTGACGGCGGTCACGGTTCCGTCTTTATGCGCCGCGACTTCGAGGTACGCGATCTGATCGCGTCCGTGCGTGGTGCCGGACATATTCTCGCGGCGTCGCTCGATCCATTTGACCGGCCGATTCAGCGCCATGGCCAGATACGCGACCAGCGCCTCTTCGGCATAGACGTTGAGCTTGGCGCCGAAGCCGCCCCCGACTTCGGGCGCGATCACGCGGAGCTTGTTCTCGCCGAGCTTGAGCTGCTCGGCGAGTTGCGAGCGCAGCAGGTGCGGGATCTGGGTCGAGGACCATACCGTCAACTGGCGGTAACCGGCATCCCATTTCGCCACGGTTCCGCGCGGCTCCATCGGTACGGGCGCGAGGCGCTGATTGTAGATGCGGAACTTGATGATCTTGTCCGCCTTGCGCATCGCGTCTTCGACGGCGGGGTTCGGCACGCTCGCCAGGGTGACGGAGTTGGTGCCGAATTCCTCGTGCAGGATCGGCGCGCCGGGTTCGAGCGCCTTTTCTGGATCGATCACGGCCTCGAGCGGATCGTAATCAACCTCGATAAGATCGAGCGCGTCCTGCGCGAGGTACGGCGCGACCGCGACCACGACCGCGACGCCCTCGCCGATGAAGCGGACCTTGCCCTGTGCGAGAACCGGATGAAAGGGCACGTGGTCGGCAGGGGCGACGCACGGCACCGAGCCGATTTTGTTTTTCAGATCGGCGCCGGAGAACACCGCGACGACGCCTTTGAGCGCGCGCGCCTTTTCGAGCTCGAGTGAAATTATTTTCGCGTGCGCGTGCGGGCTGCGCAGCACCATCGCGCATAGCATCCCCGGGAGGCGCAGGTCATCGACGTAGGTCGCGGCGCCGGTGACCAGGCGCGGGTCCTCGCGGCGCTTGATTCGCTCGCCGACGAATTTCGGTATTACCGCCATCTTGAGCCGTCCTTGTCCGCGGGTGCGGAGCTGGTCACGCGGCCTTTTGTTCGCGCAGCTTCTTGGCCGCGTACTGGATCGCGTTGACGATATGCTGATAGCCGGTGCATCGGCACAGGTTGCCCTCGAGCGCCTCGCGGATCTCGCCGTCGGTAGGATTCGCGTTGCGCGCGAGCAGGTCCGCCGCCGTCATGATCATTCCGGGCGTGCAGAATCCGCACTGGAGGCCGTGCTCTTCCCAGAAACCCTGCTGCAACGGATGCATCGCGGGGCCGCGCGCGAGGCCTTCGATCGTGATGACTTCGGCGCCCAGGGCCTGCATCGCGAGGACGGTGCATGACTTGACGGCGCGGCCGTCGAGATGGACCGTGCATGCGCCGCAAATCGAGGTCTCGCATCCGACGTGAGTGCCGGTCAGGCCTGCGACATCGCGGAGATAATGGACCAGGAGCATGCGCGGATCGACATCGTCCTCGCGCCGCTCGCCGTTGATCGTCAAATTGAGCTGCATCAGTTTATGCTCCAGGAAGCCTCGGACCAGACTTACCAAATCGCCGCAAAAACGGCCATCGCGAGCGCAGACGGCGAATCGCTCGATTCGTGGGACGAGAAAAGTCTTACGCGCGCCGCTACCAGATGACCTTGACGGCGTACCGCGCGACCTCGCGATCGGCCGAGAGCAGCGCCCTCACCGCTCGATAGCGCGTTCCAGTTCCCCGATGGGTGCGTCGAAGTCGCTGGCGATCGAAATTCGTCCTTTCGCGCTGCCCGGTATGCGCGGGCCTGGCCGCGGCCCCAGCGGGCAGAGCCGTGCGACCGGACGGCCTGCGCGCGCGATGATCACTTCTTCGCCGCGCATGACCCGTTTGAGCAGGCACGACAAGTGGGTCTTGGCATCGTGGAAATTTACCTGAGCAGGTCGGGCCATGTCGCGAATACTACCCTTAGTCCATACCCTCGTCGAACCTAACAAGCCGCGTGGCGCGGTGGCGCGCGGCTTGCCGATCGCGGGAAAATGATTACCTTCTTAATGAATGAATGCCAACAAATTCACCGAGAAGCTGCAGGAAGCCCTTGGCCGCGCTCAGAATGCCGCGCTGGCCGCGCATAATCAGGCCGTCGATGTTGAGCATCTGCTGTACGCGCTGCTCGAGGAGAACGACGGGCTGGCCGCCTCGGTCCTGAGCGTCGCCGGGGTCGATCGCGCGGGTGTCCAGAGCAAGCTCGCGGCGGAGCTGAAAAAAATTCCGCAGGTGACCGGCGGCGGCGCCGATTCCGCGCAGGTCTATGCGACGCAACGCCTGGGCCGCGTGCTGGCGCGCGCCGAGCAAGAGGCGGGCAAGCTCAAGGATGAGTACATCTCGGTCGAGCACGCACTGATCGCGATTTTGGATGAGCCGGGCGCCGCGGCGAAGATTTTGCGCGACGCCGGGCTTACTCACGACAAGCTGATGACCACGCTCCAGCAGGTGCGCGGCAATCAGCGCGTCACGTCGGCGAATCCCGAGGCGACCTATCAGTCGCTCGAAAAGTACGGACGCGATCTGACCAAGCTCGCCGCTTTGGGCAAGGTCGATCCGGTAATCGGACGCGACGAAGAAATCCGGCGCGTGATCCAGGTGTTGTCGCGGCGGACCAAAAACAATCCCGTGCTGATCGGAGAGCCGGGCGTCGGCAAGACCGCGATCGTCGAGGGCCTGGCGCATCGGATCGTGCGTGGCGATGTACCCGAGGGGCTCAAGAACCGGCGGGTCGTGGCGCTCGATATGGGGGCGCTTATCGCGGGCGCGAAGTTCCGCGGAGAATTCGAGGAGCGGCTCAAGGCGGTCCTTAAGGAAGTGCAGGATGCGGCCGGCGAGGTGATCCTGTTCATCGACGAACTGCACACCGTCGTTGGTGCGGGCGCCGCCGAGGGCGCCATGGACGCCTCGAATCTGCTCAAGCCGATGCTCGCGCGCGGGGAGCTGCACTGTATCGGCGCGACCACGCTCAATGAGTACCGCAAATATATCGAAAAGGACGCGGCGCTCGAGCGGCGCTTCCAGCCCGTGATGGTCGAGGAGCCGAGCGTCGAGGACACCATCTCGATTTTGCGCGGCCTAAAGGAACGCTACGAGGTTCATCACGGAATCCGGATCAAGGATTCGGCGTTGGTCACCGCGGCGATTTTGTCCAAGCGCTACATCACGGATCGTTTTCTGCCCGACAAGGCGATCGATCTGGTCGATGAAGCGGCGGCCAAGCTCAGAACCGAGAAGGAATCGATGCCGGTCGAGCTCGACGAGGTTAACCGGCGCGTCATGCAGCTCGAAATCGAGCGCCAGGCGCTCAAGCGCGAGACCGACACCGCGTCGAAGGAGCGCCTTGCGCGGCTCGAAAAAGATCTCGCCGAGGTGGGCGAGAAACGCGCCGCGCTGCAAGCCCAGTGGCAGAGCGAGAAGGGCGGTCTCGAGAAGCTGTCCAAGATCAAGGCCGAGATCGAGCAGACCCGCCTTGGAATCGAAAAGGCCAAGCGCGACTACGATCTTAACAAGGTTGCCGAGCTTCAGTACGGCAAGCTCGCCGAACTCGAAAAGGCGCTTGCCGCCGACGAGAAAAAGCTGGCGCAGCGCTCCGGCGGCGGCGACCGGCTAATCAAAGAGGAAGTTGACGAGGACGATATCGCCGAGGTGGTCTCGCGCTGGACCGGGGTTCCAGTCGCGCGCCTGATGGAAGGCGAGATGCAGAAGCTCGTCCATCTCGAAGAACATCTGCACAAACGCGTCATCGGGCAGGACGAGGCGGTCACCGCGGTCGCCGACGCGGTGGTTCGTGCGCGGGCGGGACTCAAGGATCCCAATCGCCCGATCGGGTCGTTCATTTTCCTGGGGCCGACCGGCGTCGGCAAAACTGAATTGGCGCGCGCGCTCGCCGAATTCCTGTTCGACGACGAATCCGCGATGATCCGCATCGACATGTCCGAGTACATGGAGAAGCACACCGTCTCGCGGCTGGTCGGCGCGCCTCCCGGCTACGTCGGCTACGACGAGGGCGGGCAGCTCACCGAAGCGGTGCGCCGCCGTCCTTACTCGGTGATTTTGTTCGATGAGATCGAGAAGGCGCACGCCGACGTATTCAATCTCCTGCTCCAGCTTCTCGACGACGGACGGCTGACGGACGGCCACGGGCGCACGGTGGATTTCCGCAACTGCGTCGTGATCATGACCTCGAATATCGCAGGCCAAATCATCCTTGGCTTCAAGGGCAAGGACTACGACCGGATGAAGGCCGAGTGTCTGGACGTACTGCGGCAGAGTTTCAGGCCCGAGTTCCTGAACCGCGTCGATGAAATCGTGGTGTTCCATTCGCTCGATCGCGCCGAGCTACGGCAAATCGTCGAGGTGCAACTGGGGCGGCTGCGCAAGCGCCTCGAGGATCGCAAGATCGCCCTCGAGCTTACCGGCCGAGCGCTCGATTACCTGGCCGAGCACGGCTACGACCCGTCGTACGGCGCCCGGCCGCTCAAGCGGCTTATCCAGAGCGAGATCGAGACGGTGATCGCGCGCAAGATCGTGGCGGGCGAGATTCGCGACGGCTCGCAAGTCAAGGTCGATACGAGCGCGCGGGGACTCGCGTTCACCAGCGAGTCGCAAGGCGCTGCCACGGCCTGAGCGGGGCGCCGCAGTGGCGCGGCAAAGCGCGCGAAGATGCGATTGGAGGGGGGCTCTTGCTTCCGCTCTTTTTATTCCTATACTTAAGAAATGATGATGACGTGGTGAAGCGCATATCAGTGTGACTTATATCAAACTGAAGCGGCAGTCGCCGAGTCCATCAAAATAAATGCCGGAAAGAGCTGGGTTTCCGGCTACTTTTCCAGAGGTTTTCCAAATGGCGAGCGGAGTTATCGATTTAAGTCTCAGGTCGGAGACCCCCTTGACCCGCAGACGCCTGTGGGTGCGGATCGCTGTGATCGTTACCGCGATCGGCGCGGTTTTCGCCCTCGCGCTCCTGCCCAATCCGGCGCGTGCCGCGACCGGTCCGGTGGTAATCAAGATGGCCGATACGCCGGCGGTTTACGCGCCCGCAAAGGTCACCGTGAAAGTGGGAGTGCCCGTCGAGTGGATCAATACCGGCAAGACCGTTCACTCGGTGACCTTGGTTCCCGACGATGCGCAGAACCCGAAAGACGCGACGGAGCCCAAGGGCGCCAAGACCTTCGATTCGGGCTTCATGCCGCCAGGCGGCACCTTCAGCTACACTTTCACCGTGCCGGGGACCTATCATTACTTTTGCGTTCCGCACGAAAAGGCGCGTATGGTCGGCGTTGTTAGCGTAAAAAAGTAGGGAGTTTGGCATTGAGGGATCGGCTGGGTATGGCAGGTAAGCGCCGCGTGCGGCGGATTGCGGGCGCGTCGATTTTTTCATGCGCGATGCTCGCGATCTCGGCGAGCGCCGCATGGTCATTCCCATGGAGTATCGATATGTACCGCGGCGATGCGGTGCAGCCGCTGTCGCGGGCGCCGCGCGTGATGCCCGACGATACGATGCCGGTCAATCGCGGCGAGCCGCCCATGAGCCTCGAGGAAATGACGCTGAAGATGACGAATCCTCTGACCGCGACGCCCGCGAATCTGGCCCAGGGCAAAGATCTATTCATCAGCAACTGCGCGCCGTGCCACGGCGCGAACGCCACCGGCGACGGCCCGGTGGCGCATCTGCTGCACGATCAGCCCAAGAACCTGGTATCCGGCCTCAGCAAGGATCTCCCCGACGGATATATCTACGGTGTGATCCGCGACGGGATTCTGCTGATGCCCGCTTACGGCGACGCGATGTCGGCGCATGAGCGCTGGGACGTCGTGATGTACGTGCGCTCACTGCAGCAGGCGGGCGCCGCGGCGGCCAAAACCGCGGCGAAATAGCAACCTTCGCGCGAACTGTTCCGGGCTCCATCGGTCCCCGATTCGCCATCGTTTCGGGACTGTTTGTTGCGCAGCCCGCGGCGTTCTCGAACTCAAAATTTGTTAACAATCTTTTTTCACGCACACGGCTTTCGCGCGCCGCTCCAAACCTGTTTAATTATGTTCGCCTTTGGGGATAGTGCGGGCCTGAGCGCCCGGGCGGGAGAACCGCGAACGAGGACTGTCGATGCTGCGCATGGGGACCATTGCGGCGATTATCGCCGCGCTGTTTGTCGCGCGGGTCGCGTTCGCCGCGCCGCGGCCGTCACCCGTCCAGGGCGAAATGGTTCTGACCGTCGATCAGCTCGTACAGCTAGCCGAGCAGGTGAATCCCACCGTCAAGGCCGCGCGCGAAAGATGGTACTCGGCGGAGCATTCGATCAAGCAGGCTTACGCGCCCAACGATCCGATCTTCACCTACTCGAATATCGATAGCCCCAAGAACCCCTTCGGCCGCGCCTCGGAACGCGCTTACAACGTCACCGAGGCGTTTCAGTTTCCGGGCAAGGCGCTCTTGCAGACCGATCAGGCCAAGCGCAACGCGCGAATCGCACGGCTCGCGTACGAGGCGACCCTGCGCGACACTCGCGCCGCGGTCGAAACAGGGTACTATCAACTGGTGCTCGATGAGGCGCTCGCAAAAGTCAATGCCGAGAATCAGGACAACCTCGAGCGCGTGCTGAAAGTTACCCAAATCGCGTACACCGCCAATCAGGTGACGCAGACCGATTTCATCAGCGCGGAGTTTGATCTTGCCGCTGCGCGCCAGCAGCAGGCCCAGTATCAGACCTCGGTGTTGAATGACGAGACCGCGCTCAACCAATTGCTAAATCGCGGGCCCGGCGAACCGCTCGCGGTGGATCGCACGCTCACGCTCGATGCGCTGACGGTGCGTGTCGATACGCTCGTCGATCTGGCCTGGCAGGTGCGCCAGGAACTGCTCGAGGCCGCGCTGGCCGAGCATAACACCAACACCGCGCTGTATCTGGCCAAGATGGAATATCTGCCCGACTTCACGGTCGGGTACGAGTTTGACCAATATCTGGTTCCGGCCTTCGGGCCGGCCGCGCCTAACACCGAGTTTCACAGCCTGATCATCGGGATGAATGTGCCGATTTTCTTCTGGCTGCATCAGAAGGAAGATGTCGAGCGGGCGCGGCACGATCTGGCGGCCTCGCGCGACGACCTTGCCTCGGTGCGCACGCAGACCGCGGCCGCCGTGACCTCGACCTTTCGCACCACCCAGCTCGCGTACCAGACCGCGCTTTTGTACCGCGATTCGCTGATGGGGCTGGCGCGGCAGGATCTCAACGTCGCGCTTATCGCATATCAATCGGATAAAATCGATTTCACCACCCTGGCCGGCGCGCTCGGACGCGATTACACTGCGCGGATCAATTACTTGCAGGCCGCCAACCAATTCCTGGCCGGCCGAGTCGCGCTCGAACAAACCATCGGGGCATCGTTACCTAAATGAGGACGCGAAACATATTTGGACTGGCCATCGCCGGATGCGCGATGCTCGCGATGGCGGCTGCCGGATGCCGCGATGAATCGGCCAGCCGTGCGGCGCAGATGGCCGAGCCGGCGCCTCCGCTGCTGATTCGCCAGCCGGGTCAGCCCGAGCTGATGGAGCTCAAGCCGGGCGCGGTGCCGGGCGCGCAATTCGCCGAAGTGCGCAACGTCGAGCTTCCTGGAGTGCTCGAAACCACCGGGCAAGTCACCTTCGACGATCGGCGCGTATCCACAATCGTGTCGCGCGTGCAGGGCCGGATCGAGCAGACTCGCGTTTCGCTGTGGGACAACGTGCGGCGCGGCGAGCCGATCGTTTCACTCTACAGTCCCGACTTCATGACCGCCGAGGCCGAGTTGCTGCAGGCGAAAACCACCTCGAATCTGACGGGCGCGCCCGAGATGGCGGGCGGAGTGAATTTGGCGGCATCGCTGGTCTCGGCGGCTAAACGCAAGCTCGAATTGCTCGGGATGGACGACGCGGATATCGCGGCGATCAAGGCGCCGAATCCGGTGGTGTGGATGCGCGCGCCGATCGCGGGCACCGTGGTCGATAACAAGGCGGTTCGCGGCGGCGCGGTAAACCCCGGCGACGTGCTCTACTCGCTCGGCACGCTCGAGGACGTGTGGATCACCGGGGATATTTATGAAGACGACCTCGCCCGCATCCACGTCGGCCAACAACTCGACGCGGTCGCCACCGCTTATCCGAGCGAGGTATTTCACGGAACCATCGCGCGCATCAGTCCGGGCGTCGATCCGAATACCCATACGCTGCAAATCAGGTGCGAGGTGAAAAACCCCGGTCTCAAGCTCAAGCCGCAGATGCTCGCGCGGGTGAAGATCGTAACCCGCCCCGGACAGGCGCTGGTGGTGCCGCAGGACGCGCTGATCTTCGAGACCAATGGCTACTACGCTTTCGTCGATACCGGAAACAACCGGCTCGAACGGCGCCAGGTCACGATCGCGTCCTGGAGTGAAAAAGATTACGCGCGCGTGATCGCCGGCCTCAAGGCGGGCGACCGGGTCGTCATCGGACAGACTATCCAGGTGAACGCGCTCTGGCACGAGGCGCACGGCGAGAGCTCGTGACGGACCGCTAGCGGAAGCCGCGACGGGACTTATCCAGCCATGATTCAGTCGTTGATGGGACTCGCGCTGCGCGAGCGGATTGTCGTCATCGGAATGGCAATCGTGTTGCTGCTCGCGGGTATCTATTCCTTTACCCAAATCGATATCGAAGCTTACCCCGATCCGGTTCAGCCGATGGTCGAGGTTCTGACGCTTCCCAATGGGCTGAGCGCGGAAGAAGTCGAAAAGCTGATCACGGTTCCGACCGAGTATGGACTGGGCGGGATGCGCAACATGGTCCGCATGGACTCGATATCGCTGTTCGGACTGTCGGACATCCGATGCTACTTCAGTTGGAACAGCGATTACTACATGGATCGCATCCAGACCATCAACCGGCTCGGCTTCATCACGTTGCCGCAGGGAGTCACTCCGGGCATCTCGCCTGAAAATCCGATCGGCGAAATCTACCGCTATACCGTGCAGAGCGCCGATCACAACCTGGTCAAGCAGAAGGAAGTCGAAGACTGGATATTGGAAAAGCAGCTCAAGACCGTCCCCGGAGTGATTGACGTGGACGGCTTTGGCGGTTTGACCAAGCAGTACCACGTCGATGTCGATCCGGATCGCCTGATCTATTACAACATCCCCTTGTCCACGCTTGTAAGCTCACTCCAGAACGCGAATATCAACGCCGGCGGAAACTATCTGAACGTCGGAGAGCAGGCGGTTGACGTGCGTGGACTCGGACTAATCGGCTCGCTCGAGGATATCCGCAACACCGTTCTCAGCTCGAACAAATCGACCCCCATCACTGTCGCCAATGTCGCCGACGTCTCGGTCGGATACGCGCCGCGGCTCGGCATCGTCGGCATGAATAATCAGAACGAAGTAGTCGAAGGCATCGTTCTGATGCGCAAGTACGGAAACACGCTGACCACGCTCAAGGGTGTCGAACAAAAGGTCACGCAACTCAACACCGAAGGGATGCTGCCCAAGGGTTACAAGATCGTGCCCTATTACGACCGCACCGGGCTGGTCGAGACGACGCTGCGCACGGTGATGGAGAACGTGTCGTTCGGGATTGTGCTGGTATTCCTGGTGCTGGTCTTCTTCCTGGGCAACCTGCGGGCGGCGATAATCGCGGCGATCAATATTCCGCTGGCGCTGTTCGGCGCGTTCACCCTGATGCACCTGTCCAATACGCCGGCCAACCTGATCTCGCTCGGCGCGATCGACTTCGGCATCATCATCGATTCGACCGTCATCGTGATCGAGAATATCTACCGCCATCTCACCGCCGAAGAGCATCAGCACGAAAGCGTGCGCGCGCGGATTCTGCACGCCGCGCAGGAAGTGGGCGGGCCGATGCTGTTTTCGACGCTGATCTTCGTGATCGCGTTTTTGCCGCTGTTCACGATGCGCGGAGTCGAAGGCGCGATCTTCTCGCCGATGTCGCACACCTACGCGTACGCTCTCGGCATCGCGATTCTGCTCGCGGTCACGCTCTCGCCGGTGCTGAGTTCGTTCTTCTTCGCGCATGGGCTCAAAGAATCGCACAATCCCGTGTGGGAGGCCTTCCGGGGCTTCTACCACGGGGTGTTTGTGCGCGTGCTGTCGTGGCCGCGCCTGTCGCTGGCGGTGATAGTCCTCGTCATCGCGGCCGGATTCTCGCTGTTCCCGCGCCTGGGCGGCGAGTTTCTGCCCAAGCTCGAGGAGGGCAATATCTGGGCGCACGCGATGATGCCGCTGACCATCTCGCTCGACCACGGCGCCGCGATGTGCAATCGGATGCGGCGGATTTTTCTGTCCTATCCGGAAGTGACCAACGTGGTCTCGCAGCTCGGCCGCCCCGATGACGGCACCGAGACCACCGGCTTCTTCAGTATCGAGTTTTCCGTCGATCTCAAGCCACAGGACCAGTGGCCCGCAGGACTGACCAAACAGAAGCTGGTCACCCAGATGGACGCGCACCTGCATCGCCAGTTCCCCGGAGTCGGATTTTCCTACAGCCAGAATATAGAGGACAACGTCGATGAGGCGCTGTCGGGCGTCAAGGCCGGCTCGAACGCGGTCAAGGTGTTCGGCTACGACCTCGACTCCGATGAATCGATCGCCAACCGGATCGCCGACATCCTGCGCGGCGTGCGTGGAATCACCGACGTGTTCGTGCTGCGCTCGCTCGGCCAGCCCAACCTGGTGGTTTCGCCCAATCGCGCGAACTGCGCCCGCTACGGGCTCAACTCCGGCGATGTCGCCGCCGTGGTGCAGGCGGCGATCGGAGGGCAGGCCGTCACCCAGGTGCTCGAAGGCGACCGCCGCTTCGACCTGGTGGTGCGATGGAAACCGCGGTACCGCCAGAGCCTTGATGCAATCAAACAGATCCGCGTCAACGTTCCCACCGGCGGACAGGTGCCGCTTGCGCAGGTTGCCGACGTCGAGAGCGCGCAGGGCGCGTCATTCATCTATCGCGAGTCGCTCGAGCGCTACGTGCCGCTGCGTTTTTCGGTGACCGGACGCGACCTGGCCTCGGCGATCAAGGACGCCAGGGCGGCGATCGCGAAACAGGTGAAGATGCCCGAGGGCGTGCATCTCGAATGGGCCGGCGAGTACGGCGAACTCGAGGCCGCCAACCGCCGCCTGATGGTGGTGGTGCCGTTCGCGCTGCTCTTGATCGCGGGCGTGCTCTACGGCGCGACGACCTCGTTCATCGACACCTTCATCATCATGGCGCAGCTCCCGGTCGCGTGCCTGGGCGGGATCGTCGCGCTGTACATTACAGGCACGCCGTTCAGCATTTCCGCCGCGGTCGGCTTCATCTCGATCTTCGGCATCGCCGTGATGGACGGGATTCTGCTGAGCTTCTATATCCGCCAGCTCTGGGATGAGGGCCACCCGTTTCTGGAATCGATCATCATGGGCTCCGACCGGCGCTTCCGCGCGATCATCATGACCGCGATGGTCGATTGCGTGGGGCTGTTGCCCGCCGCGCTCTCGACCAAGATCGGCGCGCAGACCCAGAAGCCGCTCGCGATCGTCGTAATCGGCGGCGCGATCGCGATCATGGTGATCACGCGGCTGTTGCAGCCGATTCTGATCTACCTGTGCCATCGCCGGCTGCGGATGGCCGACGCCGCGAACACCGCCGCTTCGGCCAATCCCTAAGTCTCGCGCCGCAGCGCGATTGCGTGCTACGACGGGCGCAGGAGGCTATCGGCGATGGAGACATTGGCAAGCGGTTTCGGACTTATCGAGGCGCCACGGGTTGACGCTCATGATCGGCTCTACTTCAGCGACGTTCCCAACGGCGGCGTGTATCGCAGAAACCCCGACGGCAAAATCGACACCGTCATTCCCAAACGCCGCGGCGTCGGCGGAATGAACTTCAACGCGGGCGGCGGCATCGTCTGCACCGGGCGCGGCCTTATCCTGTTCGATGAAACCACCGGCCAGAGCCGAGACCTGTTCGCGCAGTGGGACGGCAGGCCGCTGATGGGGCTCAACGATCTGACCAGCGACGACTATGGCAGCGTCTATACCGGCTCACTCGGTTTCGATCCGCTGAGCAACAACACCCCGATTCCCGGCAGCCTGTTCCGCGTCGATCCGCCCGGCCACGCCGTCAAGCTGTGGGACGGAATCCAGGTGACCAACGGACTGGGGCTGAGTCCCGACCGCAAGCTGCTGTATCATTCCGATTCCCCCACCCAGGCGGTGTGGGTCTATGACGTCGCCGCCGATCGCAGCGTCAAAGACCGCCGCATCTTCGCGAAGCTTCCCGCGGGAATGCCCGACGGCCTTGCCGTCGATGCCGAGGGCGGCATCTGGGTGGCAGCGGTTCGTGTCGGAGAGGTGGTGCATATCGGGCGCGACGCGACGGTGAGGAAGCGGATCAAGTTTCCGGCGACGATGGTGACGAGCCTGGTGTTTGGCGGGCGCGACCTGATGGATCTGTACGTGGTCACCGCCGACAACACCGAGCATCCCGATCGCAAGGGGACGATCTTCCGGATCCGCGCCGACGTGGCCGGATTGCCGGTTCCGCCCGCAAGGTTCTGAGCGGCCTCGAGCGCACCGCGGCTTCTCGCTCCGGCGTGTCAGCCGGGCGGGGTCCGCGGTGATGCGGGGTCGGCCTCGAGCGCCCCGGCCAGCATCGCGCTGGCCGCGATCGTCAACCCGAATGCGCCGATTCGCATCGCGGCCGCGTCGGGCGCGGCCGGCAGATGCTCTCCGAAGGCGACGATACCGCCGAGGATCGGCACCACGTTCGAGAGCGCCGACGACAGCGGCATCGCGATTATCCCGCGGGCCGAGTGAAACGAATTTTGCAACAGCACGATCCCCGCGATATTGGCGACCACCAGCAGGTACGCGTACGGATTGGCGGCGATGCTGAACGCCCACCCGGTCTCGGGCCGCGCCAGAAACTCGATCGTCGTCGCCTTCGTGAACAGGCTCGCCAGTCCGAACGCGACGCCCGAGGCAATCGCCGCCGCCGCTCCGCTGTCGCGCAACCGCGCGGTCGCCATCGGCGCAAGCGCAATCACGATCAGCACGATCGACAGAATCGCGAGCGCGGGCGGGTCCAGTGCGCCTTCCGCGTCGGCGCTCGACAGCGACGCGGCGAGCAGGATCATTCCGGCCACGATCGCCGCGATTCCCATCCATTCGCGCCAGTCGGCGCGCTCGCCCAGAATCAGCACCGCGAAGATCACGAAGATCGCCGTGCCGCCCTGCATCATCACCGCGACCATCGAGACCGGCGCCTGCGACAGCGCGACCACATAGATCGCGAATCCCAGCGTCTGGACGCCCAGGCCGCCGAGCCACATCGGGTCGCTGAGCCATCTGGCGACTGAACTCAGGAGCTTCCATCCGGAGGCGACCGGAAGATGTCCTGAGCGGCTCTTCATCATCACCAGGCCGCCGCCCATGAAGATCGAGGCGAGCGCGGCCATGAGCAGATAGATCAGCATCGCGATTGCGCGAGTCGGCGCTCAGCCCTTGATCGCGCGCATCTCGCCGCCGCGCATCACTTCGAGTTTCCGCCCCGCCCAAATGACCTTGTTGCTGGCCAGGCTCGCGAACCATACCGCGGTCAGGACGAGGTCTTTGGGCAGCACCAGCCATAGATCGGCGATCAGCTCGGGCAGCTTGAGTACCCGGCGCAGCATGAATGCCGACATCGCGAGCCGCGCGGCTATGACCGCTGCGAACGCGATCAGCGACGCAGCGCTGGCCTTCGAGGCGACCAGCAGCACGAGCGCCCAGAATGGTCCGTGGGTCACGATCGTCGCCATGCTGACCGGACGCACCTTGCGATAGGTTCGAGCCCAGCGGAGCTGATGGTTCCAGAAATGCGCAAGGCTGTCCTCCTCGGCGATAATCGTGACCAGCGCGCAGGACAACTTTACCTTCCATCCGTGGTCGGCGGCCATTCGGCCGATATAAAAATCGTCGGCGAGGTTGTCGCGGACCGCGCGAAACCCGCCGATCGAGTCGAGCGCGGCGCGCTTGATCGCGATCGTCGCGCCGAGCGCATGGCGCATCGGCTCGATCAGGTCGGAGAGCATCACCTGCGGCGCGAAGTCGGTGTTGATGAACAGCGCTTCCATCCGCGAGGTGATCGAATTGTTCGGCTGCGCGCGGTAGGCGCAGGTCACGACGCCGATCTTTTCATCGGCGGCAAGCTCGCCGACGACGCGGCGCAGGTAATCGCGTTCGACCCGGATATCGGCATCGCTGAGGACGAAAATTTCGGCCTTTTCGGCGCGATCCGCCATCCGGATCACCTTGGCGATTTTCAGGTTCACGCACTCAGGCTCGTCGCCGACGACCAGCGTCAGGTTGGCGAACTGATAGCGCGCGCGCAGCGCGGCGGGAATTTGCGCGGCGGGATCTTCATACGAGGAGACCGCGAAGAAGTAATCGATTCGCGGATAGCCGGCCTCGAGAAAGCTCACGATATTTTCCGGGAGCGCCCGGTTGAGCCCGTGCAGCGGCTTCAGCACCGCGACCCGCGGGGCGATCTTCGGCAACGGCGTGACCGGCTCGGCGGCGCGGCGCGCGAACCGCTCGGCCGCGATGGCGGCCGCCGCGTAGTAGAGAATCGAGATGGCGACGCAAGCCAGCGCGGCACTACGCAGGATGATCATCGAGGAAAAATGGCGCGAACGTCACGCGCCCATGCCGCCCATCGCGGCGGCGCGCCGCGTCGCGGCTCAGACCGCGGCCTGCTGTTTCATCTGATGGCGCCGCGAGCGCATCGTGGACAGAAACTGCTTGCCTTCCTTCAACAGGCGCCGCGTCTCCTCGGCCGAGCCCATCATCTTGCGCACCGACTTGAAGATGTAGCGCGGACGGAAATAGAAGCTGCGGTAGAAATTCTCGACCGCGCCGTAAATCTGGCTATTGGTCAGTCCGGGATAGGTGATGGTGCACTTCTGATAGCCCGATTCGTCGAGCAGCGGATCGACCGCAAGAAATCCGTTGGCGGTCACGTACTCGAACAGCTCGGTGCCGGGGTAGGGCGACGCGAGCGAGACCTGGATGGTTTCGCAATCCATCTCGCGCGCGAACTTCATTGATTCCTTGATGGTCTCGGTGGTCTCGCCGGGCAGCCCCAGGATGAAGGTGCCGTGGATCAGGATGCCGGCTTCGCGGCAATCGCGGGTGAAGCGGCGCGCGCGGTCCAGCCCGACGCCCTTCTTGATATTCTTAAGAATCTGCGCGTTGCCCGATTCGTAGCCGACCACGAACAGGCGCAGGCCGCCGTCTTTCATGATCTTGAGGGTTTCGTAATCGACGTTGGCGCGCGAGTTGGTTGACCAGGTGATTCCGAGCGGCTTTAAGAGCTGCGCGATTTTGCGCGCCCGCGCCGGGTCGGCGGTGAAGGTGTCGTCGTCGAAGAACAGTTCCTTCATCTTCGGGAACTTGGCCTTCATCGCCGAGACTTCCTCGAACACATTTTCGGGGCTCCGCACGCGATAGCGATGGCCCTGCGTGACCTGCGGCCACAGGCAGAACGTACACTTCGCCGGACATCCGCGCCCGGTGTACATCGACACGTACGGATACTGGCAGTAAGGACTGTTGTACTTTAAGTAGTCGAGGTTCTTTTCGTAAACCTCGGTCACGAACGGGAGCTGGTCGAGCTCCTCGTCGGTCAGCGCGGGCCGGTCCGGATTGTGGCTGATCGCGCCGTTTTGCCGGTAGCTGATTCCCGCGATCTTCGACCAGTCCATCCCGCGCGCGACTTCGACCATCGAATGGTCGAATTCCTTGCGCCCCGCGATATCGATCGCGGGCGAGAGCTTGAGCACTTCGTCGGGACGCGCGGTCGGATGGCCTCCGACGAACGCGATGATCGCGTTGGGATTGGCGGCCTTGATCGCCTCGGCCGTGCGCGCGTCCATCCGCAGCGACGGCGTCGAGGTGTGCAGGACGACCAAGTCGTAGTTCTTCGCCTCTTTGATCGTCATATCGACGGTGTAATCGTGCGGCGGCGCGTCGAGCAGGCGCGCCCCCGGAATCATTCCGGCGGGATATGCGAGCCAAGTGGGGTACCAAAACGACCAGACCTCGCGAGTGGCCTGATATCGCGAACCTGCACCGCCATCGAAGTCATCGTACGAGGGCGGGTTCAGGAAAAGGGTCTTCATCACGTCCATAAATTTGGGTAACTCCAAGAGCCTGTCCGCTTGGTTAGTCGCCTAGTATAGGGCCGCCTCGGGATGCGCGCAAGGTGACCCAGGAATGAGGCTGATTTTGAGAATCACGCCCCTCAATCTGGAATGCCGCCAGCAGTGCTCACGAATGCTGCGCGAAGGCAGCTCGCGCTTTGGTCGAGAGCGTGACTGGGGCAAACATACTGGTGCCGTAGAGATAGTCCTCGCCCGTGTCGTCGATCACCCGGACCAGATGGTGTTTGTTCGCGACCGGGTCCGGCAAGACGCGATAGACCTTGCACACCTGGAGCGAGAAATCGTACCCGCTGTTGTCGAGGCAGATCGCGAACATCGCAGCGCCACGCTTTGTGCTCACGCGATTCGTCGGCCTCACGATTGCTGCTCGATGACCACCGGCGCCGGGGTTGTCACGAACGCGATCGCTCCAGTCAGCCCGCCGAGCATCGTGGCCAAAAACCACAGCAGCCCGAGCGCGATCGCGTCGTCGTGGCGCACGCCCGCCATCCCGAACAGCATCAGGTAGGCGGTCTCCCGGATGCCGAGTCCGTTGAGCGTCAGCGGCAGGCTCGCGAACACGTTTGCGATCGGGACGCACAGCATGAAGATCGCGACCGGGGTGGCAAGCCCGAGTCCCCGCGCGAGCATCCACTGGCAGATCGCGAGCGAGATTTGCAGGATCAGCGAAAGCCCGGCCGCCGGCAGCATCGTCGCCGGGCGATGCAGATACGGCATCACGATTCCGCCCGCGCGCCGGATCGGCCGCGGCATCAGATGCACGATTCGCGCGACCAGCGGCGCGGCGAGAAATCCTGCCAGTGCGATCGCGCCCACCGCGATGACGGGACGGATCACGCCGGGCGCCAGCGCCCCGCGCTCGATCATCGCCATCGCGGCCGCCAGCCAGAACAGCGCGAGCAGGCCGATCCCGCGGTCCGCGACCACAGATGCTACTGCCTCGCCCATCTTGGCGCTCTTGCGGCCCAGGTAGATCGCGCGCGCGGCGTCGCCTCCGATAAGTCCCGGCACGAACAGATTGGTGAACATCCCGATAAAGTAAAATCTCAAGTAGCTCGCGAAGCGCTCATGCAGATGCAGCACCGCCGCGAGCAGTTGCCATCGCCACGCCGACATCACCTGCCCCGCGACGAAGAGCAACACCGCGCCGCCGAACCATGCCGGATTCTCGCGCGGCAGGATGCGCAGGACGGGGCGCGCGTCGTAATGCCAGAGCAGAAACGCGATCACGGCGCCGCCCAATCCGGCACGCATCGCGAACGCGCGATACGGATGCGCACGCTTGGACGCGGAGGGCGCGGCGGCCTTCGATGGCGCTTCAACTTCGCGGGGCACGTTCATCCGTTTTGAGAATCGCGCGCTTGCGGTACTCCGATCCAATCAGCGTATATGCGCCCAGCCGCGCGCGCAGTCGCTCGAGATCCGGCGCGTCCAGCACGATCACTTTGGCGCCGGGGGCATCCCACAGGCGCATCAGGTCGGCGTCGGTTTTTAAAAAATAATCCTTCACGTCCGGAGCCAGCGCCGCGCCGAAGCCCAGCTCGGTCCGGGTTCCGACCAGGATCACGCGGCGCTGGTTGTAAAACGCCAGCGACTGGACGTAGCGATGATAGCAAATCAGTTCCGCGCCCGGCGCACGCGCCGCGACCTCGCGCGACAGCGTCGCGTAAGAGCGCAGCGGCTCGGCCTCGATTCGCGCCCACGTTCCCGCGACGAGCGCGAGCGCGGTGGTGAGCACCAGAGCGGTTAGGCCTGCGGTCGCGCGCTTGCTCAGGAACGCGGCGGTGGCGAACGCGCCGCCGGCGATGAGAATCGCGCCGATCGCGTACATCGCCGGCCGCACGTACATCGGGTACGGCGTGCGAAACGCCGGCGCCAGCGCGGCCACCGCGATCACGCCCGCGCCCATCAGCGCCAGCATCGGCCCGCTCTCGGCAAGGATGCGCGAATCGGGCGCGCGCAGAGCGCTGCGCGCCGGGTCGGCGCTGGACGGCCACGCGCAGGAGATCAGGCCGTCGGCGATCAGGATCGCGAGCGGAGGCACTGCGGGCAGGATGTACGGAATCAGCTTCGCGCTGGCGCACGAGAACGCGCCGACGATCACGATCGCGCATACGACGCAGAAACGCCGCGCCGGATTGGGCCGCATCACGCGCCAGGTCAGAAACGGCGTCAGCATCGACCACGGCAACAGTCCGACCGCGAGCACGGGTATGTAGAACCAGAACGCTTCGCCGTGGCTGTAGCTCGCCTCAAAGATGCGCCGCAGATGCTCGCCGACGAAATAGAAATCGAAGTAGCCGGGAACTTCGGCGATCATCGCGATAAACCACGGCGCCGCGATCGCCGCGATCAGAATCGCGCCCCAAATCGCATGGAACCGCCGCATCGCGCCGCGCAGCTCGCCCTGCCAGAACAGAAACGCGAGCATCGCCAGGACAGGCAGCGCGGCGGCCACGGGGCCCTTGCTCAGGACGCCGAGCGCAATCGCGAGGTATGCGATCCAGCACCATTTGCCCGATCCGCCGCGGCCCTCGCGCCAATGCAGGAACAGCGCGAAGTTGGCGATCGTCATCAGCACCGCCAGAATCATGTCGGTCAGCAGCACTTGCGCGATCACGGCGTAAAGCGGCGTGGCCGCGAGAATCGCACCCGACAAGATTGCGTGGCGGCGGCCGAAGGTGCGCAGCGCGAAGTAGGCCGTCGCCGCGATTCCGAGCACCGCGAACAGAGCGGGGAAGAATCGCGCGGCGAATTCGCTCATCCCGAATATGTGATACGAAAGCGCCGTCAGCCAGTAGAGCAGCGGCGGCTTTTCGGCATAGATGACGTAATTCAGATGCGGCACGATGTAGTTCCCGCTCTGAATCATCTCGCGCGCGATCTCGGCATAGCGCGCCTCGTCAGGCTCCCACAGCCCATAGCGCCACAAGTTGAAAAAGCAGATGACCGCGCCAAGCGCCGCCGGCGCGACGACCGCAACCGCGTCGGCGCGGCGCCCGGATGCGGACCCGGCGCGCTCCGGCGCGATCGATGCGACTGTTTCAGACACGGGATGAGAGTCTAACCGGCGGATGGCGCGCGGGCGATACGGTCGCGGCGTGACGCCCCGGCGTCTTAGTCCGGTCAATCGCGCGGGCGGCGCCAAGTTGTTCGCTCCGGCGCATCGCTCGACGACAATTCTTTATTATCAAGTGCTTAGTCGCTTCGTCCGGACATTTTCATTCAAGGACATTGGCGACTGCCCGCCAGCCCGTCGGAAATGGTTTCGGGGGGCGCCGCGATACGCCGGTTCTTCAAGGTCGCCCCGATCGACTTTAGGTTGCGCATTCACGGCGCCAATTCTAGCGCCAGACAGCGAGCCGCGTAAGGCTGAACTGTTCAGCCTTGTCAAACCACCACCGATAGTCTATGCGGGCCGTCGCGTTCAACACCCGTGACCCATCCGCCAAACGACTACGCCTGCGATTCGGCCGGACGAGGCACGCCATGGCAGTCCAACCGGCGCGGCCCCGGCGCGATCCCATCGCGGTGTGATGCGTATCGTTTTACGGCATGCACACTGCCGCAGGCGGCGTGCGCTCGAGGCACGCGACCATCGGAGTCAGGATTGGCCGCGCGGCACCGATGATTTCGGTAAGGCTGCTGCCAATTAAGTTTCTCGCCCAGACGTTGCCCGAGGCATCGATCGCGACCTCAACCGGCGCGCTCAGGCCGCCACCGGTGTAGCCGCTCGCGGGCGAGATGGCGCTGCCCGAGGAGCTGAACTCGCTCAGGCTATTGCCGCTACCGCTGGGGCCCTCGTTCGCAGCCCAGACGTTGCCGGAGGCATCGATGGCGATGTCCTCCGGCCTGTTCAGGCCGCCGCCAGTGTAGCCCGTCGACGGCGATATGGCGCTGCCCGAGGAGGTGAACTCGCTCAGGCTCTTGCCCGTCCCGTCGGGGCCCGGGTTCGCCGCCCAGACGTTGCCCCAAGCATCGATCGCTATGCCAGCCGGCTCGCTCAGGCCGCCGCCAGTGTAACCCGTCGACGGCGAGATGGCGCTGCCCGAGGAGGTGAACTCGCTCAGACTGCTGCTGAACATGTTCGGCGTCCAGACATTGCTCGAAGTATCGATCGCGATGCCAACCGGGTCGGCCAGTCCGCCGCCGGTGTAGCCCGCTGCGGGCGAGATGGCACTGCCGGAGGAGGTGAATTCGCTCAGACTGTTGCCGTTGGCGTTCGCCGCCCAGATGTTGCGCGAAGCATCGATCGCGATGCCGATCGGCCCATTCAGGCCGCCGCCGGTGTAGCCCGACGAGGGCGAGACGGCGCTGCCGGTGGAGCTGAACTCGCTCAAGCTTTGGCCCAGATGGTTCGCCACCCAGACGTTGCCCGAAGCATCGATCGCGACGCCTGCTGGACCCTCCAGGCCGCCGCCGGTGTAACCCGTCGAAGGCGAGATGGCGCTGCCTGCGGAGGTGATCTCGCTCAGGTTGCCGGGCGAGCTCTGGTTCGACGCCCAGACGTTGCTCGAAGCATCGACGGCGATGCTCCCCGGCGTGCCCAAGCCGTCGCTGGTGTAGTTAAGTGCCAAAGCGAAGGAGTTGGGCGTCGAGCTTTCCGCCGGGGTGAACGGCGGTGAGCCGCTCTGAATGGCGAATAGCGCGCCAACATTGGTTCCCGGATTGGTTGCAATAATGTGCGCGGCCGCAAGCGTCGTCGTGCTGTCGCCACTGTTCGTCAGCAGCGAGCTGCACGATGTTGACGAAGGCCCCGAGCTCTCAACGCACGCGGAAAGGATGTTGGCCAAGGTGTCGAGTTTTTCGAGTCCGTTGCAGTTGACCGCCGGAGATGCGCCCGCGCAGGTCGAGCTGATCGCCGCCAGGAACCCTGCCGGACCGCCGGTGACGCCCGTCCCGACACTGGTCGCAAGGTTCATCGTCGCAAGGTTGATCGCGTTGTTCAGTCCGGCCGAGTTGGTTACGGACGCGCCGATGTCTGTCCCGGTCGAGTCGATGAACTGCGCGACCGTCCACTCGGCCGCAACTGTGGTCAGCGGATTGAGCGTCACCACGGTCGAGGGTTTCAAGTTGCCGCATGGCCCGGCTAACGCAATCATCGCGATTGCCGAATTGGTCCCGCTGCCGATGCCGCTGGCGATCCCGCCGGTTGCGATAAGGTAGGTCTGCGGATCACCCACTGGGCAACTGAAAGAACCCGGAGGAAAGGAAAAGTTGCCCGTGCTGTCCGTTACTGCGGTACCCAACGCAGCCTGGCCCGTGGCGTATCCGCCGGAGCCTGTCGAATATATCGTCACCGTCGCTCCCGAGATCGGGTCGGTGAGCGATGCGCTGCCACCGTCGGCATGGCCTTTGAGGAGCACCGCGGTCGCTGTCGCAGTGGGAGTCGCGGTCGCGGTCTGAGTCGGCGTGGCGGTTGAAGTTGCCGTCGGGGTTGGCGTCGGAGTTGGCGTCGCGGTTGGCGTCGAAGTCGCGGTGGGGGTCGGGGTGGGCGACAAGACGCCTTTGGCGGAACCGGCCAGCTTCACGGTCGCGGAGGAACGGCCCTTCGATGCGTCGCTGGTGATTGAAACTGCGCCGAGGATTTTTTTTGCGGCTTGAGTCGGCTGGAAGGTGACGCTGACTGTGGACTCAGCGCCCGGTTGAATTATCTGGGTGCCCTGAGGGTTGATCTCGAAAGCTGTGCCGCCGGTCGGGGCGTTAACCGTCACGGAAAGCGCCTTCGTGCCCCGATCGGAAACCGTGAATTGCCGAGTGTCTGAGGTCGGCCCTGTGGTGAGATCAATCGCCTTGAACTTCAGCCTTGCCGGTCTGACCTCAAGTTTGCTGAACGGCGTCTTGGCGCGAGCCTGAACCTCGGTCTGAGCCTGCGCGACCGCGGTTTGTGTCCAAACACCCGCCACGCAAACGATCAGCGCCAGCGCCAGCAAGCCAGCTGCCAGCAGAACTCGATGAATATGTTTACAGAAGCGCACTTTGCCTTAGCGTTGAGTATCCCGCATCTTTCCCACGTTTTCAAGCGCTGGCGGACGCTTTTACGCGCAAGCATATGCGTAAGTTTGCTTAGCAGGGTTCCTGGTTCATAACTCGAAATAAAATTCGCTACGGGCCGAGACTGCTCAATATCCCGCGGCCATGCCGCCCTTGCGGGCGTCGCCGGCGCCGCGGAGGGTGCCGGGCGCGATCGTGATTGCGCCGACCGCGCCGAGCATCGGCACCACGCGAATCTGGTAGCTCATCTGCGCGAGCGCGGAGCGCGTCGCTTGCGGCATCTTGCGCTCGATCGCGACCGTCGCCGGCTCCGCCTGCTCGTGGATGCGCGGCGCATCGACGGCCGCGCGCGGGCCCAGGTGAGAGTCGATTATGTCGAGCAGCACTTGCAGCACGCCGGTGATGATCGTCGGGCCGCCGGAGCCGCCCGCCGCGATAATCGGCTTGCCGCGCTTGACGACTATCGTCGGCGTCATCGAGGAGAGCGGGCGCTTGCCGGGCGCGATTTCGTTGGCCGCCATGCCTTCGAGCCGGAATGCGTTGGGCACGCCGGGCGCCACCGCGAAATCGTCCATCTCGTTATTCAGGATGACTCCGGTTTTCGGGTCCATCAGCTTCGATCCGAAAATCGTGTTGATGGTCGTGGTCAGGACGACCACGTTGCCGGCGCTGTCTACCACCGCCAGGTTCGCGGTGCCGTGATCGTGCGCCGCCGCGGGAGTCGGCTCGGGTTCTCGATGATGGAGAGCACGGTCGCGCGCCCGGTCGATGTGCTCGGGCGACAGCAGCTTCTCGATCGGAACGCTGACGAAGGCCGGGTCGCCATACTGATCGCGATCGATGAATCCCTGGCGCATCACTTCGATGAGCCGCGCCAGATACGGCGGTGAGTTCACGCCGAGGCCGCCCAGATGCCCCGGCTCGAGCATCCCGAGCATCTCGAGCACCACGCCGCCCGAAGACGGCGGCGGCATCACGTAAACCTCATCGCCCTGGTAGGCGCGATGCAGGGGTTCGCGCCATACGGGCTCGTAGGCGGCGAGATCGGCGGTCGAAATGATTCCGCCGTGCGCGTCGATAAACGCGGCCAGCCCGGCGGCAAAATCACCGTGATAAAACTTTTCAGCGGGTTTGTCGCCAAGCCGCACGAGCGTGTCGGCAAGGTTCTTCTCGAAAATCATGTCGCCCGGCTTGGGCGGCTTGCCGTCCGGCTTGAGGAACACGCCCGCAAGGCCGGGGTCATGCGCGATCCGCGGCGCGATCCGGCTGATCTCGGCCGCAAGATGCGGACCGAGCGCGAAGCCGTCGCGCGCCAGACGGACCGCGGGGGCCGCGACCTTTTGAAATTTCATGGTGCCGAACCGCGTGAGCGCGGCGTCGAGTCCCGCGACCTCGCCCGGCACCGCGATCGCCAGCGCGCCGTCGCGGGCCAGCGCCTCGTCGGGTTTGCCGTCGCGGATATACATCGTGGCGGTCGCTTTGAGCGGCGCGCGCTCGCGATAGTCGAGCCCATAGAATTTTCCGGTGCTGGCCAGATAGATGAGCATGAAGCCGCCGCCGCCGATTCCGCACGAGGCGGGATGGGTTACTCCGGTGGCCAGAGCGGCCGCGGCCGCAGCGTCGATCGCGTTGCCGCCGTGCTGCAAAATCTCGACGCCGGCGGCGGCCGCCTCGGCGCTCTCGGCGACGACCATCGCGTGCGTGGCTCTGACGGACGCGCCGGGTCGCTCGTCGGCGGCAAGCGGCGCGGCGAGTGCGACGGTCAATGCCGCCACGACGGTGAGTGCGCGTATCGTCCGCGCCGGAAAAGAGTCTCGAGGTGCGAAAGTCATCAGGGGTTCTTACTAACAGCCGCCGCCGCCAGAAGGAAGAACATTTCTCGGTTAGATTTCGCGGCGCGATAGTGCTTTGATCGCCACTTAACCACCGCCCGGAGGCTCACGATGGAAACTTCAGAAATCATTTACGAAAAATCGGACCGGATCGCGACCGTCACCTTCAACCGTCCCGCCAAGCTGAATTCATGGACGCCCAAGATGGGCGCCGAGACGCGCGCCGCCCTGCTCGACGCCGACCGCGACCCGGGCGTCGGCGCGATTATCATGACCGGAGCGGGTCGCGCGTATTGCTCGGGAGCCGACATGACCGCGCTGTCGGAAATATCGATGGGCCGCGCCTCGGCGGGAGGCTCGAGCGCCGCTGCCGCGCAGGATGCGTGGCTGGCGGAGCAGCGCGCCGACTACCGCAATCAATATGCGTACCCTCTCGCGCTGTCGAAGCCGATTATCGGCGCGATCAACGGCGCGTGCGTGGGACTTGGCTTCACCACCTGCCTTTATCAGGACATCCGGATCGCGTCCGAGACGGCGCGGATGGGACTCATCTTCGTGCAGCGCGGGCTTGCGATCGAGCACGGGTCGTCGTGGATGCTGTCGCGGATCGTGGGGCTTGGGCGGGCGGTCGAGCTGGCGGTGACGGGGCGGCTGGTTGACGCGCAAGAGGCGCTCGCGATCGGCCTGGTCAACCGGGTGGTGCCGGCGGACAAGCTGATGGAGACGGCGCGCGAGGTCGCGGGCCATATCGCGAACAAGTGCTCGCCGCTGGGCGTCGCGCACGCCAAGAAGCTGGTTTACAAGCATCTGTTCACCGATCTGGCGACGGCAATTCACGACGACGACGAGTCGATGACCGCGATGACGAAGTCCGATGATTTCAAGGAAGGCGTGAAGGCGTTCATGGAGAAGCGCCCGGCGAAATATCAAGGAAAATAAATCGAGCGGAAGACCCGGCAAATAGCGATCGCTACTTGTCGAGCGGATGCTTGAACTTGCGGCCGGGATGCCGGATCGTCAGGACCGGGACGGCCGATTTCTGGACGACGCGTTCGGCCACGCTGCCCATCAGCACGTGGGCAAGGCCGGTGCGGCCGTGGGTGCCCAGCACGATCAGGTCGGCGTTCTCGGTTTGCGCCGCGCGCAGGATTTCGAGAAACGGAGAGCCGACCTTGAGCAGGCTCTTGGCCTTGAGGCCGTCGTCGCGCAGGCGCTGGACGATCTTGTCGAGCTCGCGCTGCGCGATCAGGCGCTGCTCTTCGGCGATTCTGCTCATCGCGCCCACATCCATCGCGGGGCCTAAGTCCGGCGAGACCATCACCGGCGCCAGCGGCTGATCGACGTGCATCACCACGATCTCGGCTCCGAACTTGCGCGCGACGTCCTCTGCGTAGCTAAACGCCAGCGAGGAGTCCTCGGAAAAGTCGGTCGCGGCGAGCACTTTTGAAATCGTCGGCACAATCCGGAAGATAGCCCGCCGCGTCGCGGCTGGCAAGCACGGACACGTCTTTGCGTCTCGACCGCGGCGCGGAACTGGCGTTAGAATGCCACCGTGGCCCACAGCAAACCAAAAGCGGCGCCTGACCCAGGCGCGCTGATCTTCGGCGATTTTGCGCACGCGGTGGACGCGTTCTTCGATGAGATCCTGGTCGACCGATGGAAATGCGGCGCCGCGTCCCAGTTCGAGCGCAGCGAGTTTTCGGAACTGCCGGATCGCTACGAGATTCGGCTCGCCTCGCGCGGACTCGACCCGGCCACGATCGAGGTCGAGACCCGCGGCCAGCGCCTGACCGTGCGCGCGACCGCCGACGAGCGTGGACGCCTGGAGAGCACGTTTACGTTTTCCGAGTACGTCGAGCATGAGGCCGCTTCAGCCGCGTGGTCAATGGGCGTCCTGACGGTGGTCGTTCCCAAGCATAAGGCCCGCAAGATCAGGCTCAAGGCGGACTGACCCAGCGCTACAGCCGGAGATCGCATGGCCGAACTTATTGCACCTGCCGGGCCGGAGACTGCGCCGGAATTGCGCCGCGCATACCCGGCCGCGGAACTCAAGCCTGCCGAACTGCGCGCCAATGTGGCGATCGACAACGACGATCTGAGCCGGGCCGCCGACACCGACCGCGACGCGCAACTGCTCGGGCAAAGCCGCGCGATCGATGCGATTGGTTTGGCGATCGGAATCGACGCGCCCGGATACAACCTGTTTATCAGCGGGCTGCGCACGCGCGTCGAGCGCGACTCGGTGCTGGCGCTGTTGGCCGCGAAAGCGGCCACGATGCCGACCCCGGGCGATTGGGTTTACGTCAACAATTTCCGCAACCCCGAGTCTCCCACCGCGATCTATCTGCGCGCGGGGCAGGGCCGCGACCTTGCGCAGCGGATGAGTGATCTGGTCGGGTTCGTGGCCGAGCAGTTGCCCAAGGCCTTCCGGCGCGAGGATTTCGACCGCGAGCGCGCCGTGCTGCGCGACAAGTACAATCAGCGCGCGCAGGAGCTGATCAAGCAGCTCGAGACGCGCGCGCGCGAGCGCGGCCTGGCGCTCCAGGCGGGACCCGGCGGCCAGGTGATATTCATCCCGCTGGTCGACGGCAAGCTGCCCGACTCGCCCGACGCGCTGCAAAAGGCGATGAACGAGAAGCCCGAGGCCGAGCGCGAGGATTTGACCCGCGCGCAGGCGGAGTTGCAGGACGAATTCGGCTCGCTGATGAGCCGGCAGCAGGATCTGATGCGCGATCTGGTGGACGATATCCACGCGATCGAACGCGCGTTCGCCGCGCGGCTCATCACTCCGGCCGCCGAAGAATTAAAGCGTCACTTTAATAATCCCGGCGTCACTGGTTACGTCGATCAGGCCGCCGACCACATGCTCTCGCATCTCGATCGCTTCCGCGAAATCGGCCCCGGCCCACAGCAGCCCGGCGGCGAGCCGGCCGCGCCCGCGCCCGAAGACGGCCCGCGATGGTTCGAGTACCAGGTCAACGTGATGGTCGATAACTCGACCACCCAGGGCGCGCCGGTGGTCAGCGAGGACGCGCCGACCTATCGCAACCTGTTCGGCACGATCGAGCGCTGGATCGATCCGCTGGGGCGCTCGGGCACCAACTTCACGCGGATCATCGGCGGATCGTTTCTAAAATCGCACGGCGGCTTTCTGGTGCTCGACCTCGAGGACGCGGTGGTCGAGCCGGGGGTGTGGAAGACGCTCAAGCGCAGCCTCAAGTCCGGACGCATGACGATTGAGACCTTCGAGCCGCTGCCGTTCTTCTCGATGAGCGGGCTCAAGCCCGAGCCGATCGAGGTGCATACCAAGTTGATCGTGCTGGGCGGTCCCTACCTCTACAACATGCTCTATTTTTACGACTCAGAATTTTCGGATTTGTTCAAGGTGAAAGCCGAGATGCGCCCGTCGATCGAAATCGACGACAGCGCCGCCCGCCACTATGCCGGGCACGTCGGCTCGCTGGCGCGACGCGAAGGCCTGCCGCCGTTCTCGGGCGACGCGTTGCGGCGGATCGTCGAATACGGGATGCGTCAGGCGGGCGATCGCACGCGAGTGCTCGCGATGCTCGAGCCGATAGACGATCTTGCGCGCGAGTCGGCCTACTTCACGCGTCAAGCGCACGCCGCCCAAGTCTCCGGAGCGCACGTCGAGCGCGCGCTCGCCGAGCGCGTGCTGCGGCTCAATTATATCGAAGAGGAAATCCGCCGCATGATTGCGCGCGGCACGCTGGTGGTTCAGGTCACGGGCAACGCGGTCGGCCAGATTAACGGCTTGGCCGTGATCGACGTGGGCGGCTACGCCTTCGGACGGCCTTCGCGCGTGACCGCCACCGTCGCGCTCGGGCAGGCGGGGCTCATCAATATCGAGCGTGAGTCGCGGCTGTCGGGTTCGACCCACGACAAAGGCATCATGATCCTGGGCGGCTTCCTGCGCGAGCGCTTCGGGCAGGAGCATCCGATCGCGATGACCGCGTCGATCTGCTTCGAGCAGTCGTACTCGGGAATCGATGGCGACAGCGCCAGCTCGACGGAACTCTACGCGCTGTTGTCGGCGCTGTCGGGCGTGCCGATCCGCCAGGACCTCGCGGTCACCGGATCGGTCGATCAGCGCGGCAACGTGCAGGCGATCGGCGGAGTCAACGAGAAAATCGAAGGCTACTTCCGGGTCTGCAAAGCGATCGGACTTAGCGGCACTCAGGGCGTGATGGTTCCGCGCAGCAACCTGGACAACCTGATGCTCGAGCCCGAGACGATCGCGGCGGTCGAACGCGGGCAGTTCCACATCTATCCGATCGATACCATCGACCACGGCATCGAGCTCTTGACCGGCGTGCGTGCGGGCTCCGCGGACGCGGCGGGCACGATCAACTTTCTGGTCGACCAGCGGCTGCGCCGGATGGCCGAGCTGCTGCGCAGCGCTGGCGCCGGTGAAACGCGCGTGATCCATGAAACGGACAGCGCACCCGCCGCCCGCACACCACCCGCGCCGCCGGGGCCGCCGCGCTGAACGCCGCGGGTCCCCCAAGCCGAATCCGCGATGCCGATCGATCTGCGCCTTGACCCCGCCGAAATCGCCCTGTGCACCGACCTGTACGAGTTGACGGTCAGCGCGGCGTTCTTCGAACACGCGATGAACCAGCCGGCCGCGTTCGAGATGGCGCTTCGGCGGATGCCGCCCGACCGCGGCTACCTGATCGCCGCGGGCGCCGAGCGGCTCATCGAAGCGCTCGAGAGCTACCGGTTCGACACGGCGGCGCTCGAGTACCTGGCTTCGCTCGGAATATTCAAACCCCCGTTCCTCGACTATCTGGCCGGGTTTCGCTTCAGCGGAGAGGTGCGCGCGATGCCCGAGGGGACGGTGTTCTTCGCCGGAGAACCAATCTTCGAGATTTACGCGCCGCTGGTCGAGGGCCAGATCGTCGAGACTCTGGTGCTCAACCAACTCGGGTTCGCCGCGATGGCGGCGACCAAGGCCGCGCGCTGCGTGGGCGTGGCCGCGGGCCGCAGGCTCGTCGATTTCGGCGGGCGGCGCGCGCAAGGCGCGGACGCGGCGCTGATCGCGGCGCGCTCGAGCTATATCGCGGGCTTCGCGGGCAGCGCCAGCGTGCTCGCCGGACGGCGCTACGGGATTCCGGTGTTCGGCACGATGAGCCACAGCTTCGTGATGGCGCATGAGAACGAGCGTGCCGCCTTCGACAATTTCGCGGCGAGTTTTTCCGCTCCCGCGACGATCCTGGTCGATACCTATGATACTTTGCGCGGCGTCGAGAACGCCGCCGCCGTCGGCGAAAGACTGCGCGCGTCGGGCGCGAAGCTCGCGGGAATCAGGCTCGACAGCGGCAACCTGCAGAGCCTCGCGATGCAGGCGCGCAAAATTCTCGATCGGCACGGATTGAACGAGACCGCGATCTTCGCCAGCGGCAACCTGGACGAGTACCGGATCGCGGAGCTGCTCGCCGCGCGCGCGCCGATCGATGCGTTCGGCGTCGGCAGCGCGCTGGCGGTCAGCGACGACGCTCCGGCCGGCGACTTCACCTACAAGTTGGTCGAGTACCAGGGCCATCCGCGGCTTAAGCTGTCGGCGGGCAAGGCCTCGACGCCCGGGCGCAAGCAGATCTTCCGCGCGTGCAGCGCCACGGGCCAGTACACCGGCGACCTGCTCGGCGCGATCGACGAGAGCGCGGCGACCGTCGCGCGCGTGCTGAAGACGCCGCCGGCACAAATTCATCCTTTACTTGAAGTTCAGATGGAGCGCGGAGTGCGCGTGATGCCGCGGCCCGGACTTGCCGAAATCCGCGCGCGGACCGCCGCCGGGCTTGCGAAGCTCGACCCGCGCTACCGGATGCTCCGGAGGCCGTCCACGTACCCGGTGCGCCAGAGCGCGGCGATCAACGCGATGACGATCACCGAGAAGGTTCGCGCCGAGCATCGCCAGGATTAGCCGGCGCGGGCCAGAACCGCGCGGTTCGCTCCGGGGGTGGCGCGGATTTCAGATCCGCGGCGGCCGCTTCGATCGCGGCCGGGTCGAACTCGAACAGGAAGCGCATCGGAGTGTCGCCAGGGTACTTCGCATCGGGACGCCATAGTTCCGGATACGCCGCGTAAATTTTGGCCGCGCGGCTCTGATAGCGCCGCGCGATCGGCCGCAGCGCGCCGTAGCTGCCGGCCAGTATAATCGCGACTCGATTGGATTTAAGCGGCGCAAGCGTGAAGTCGCGGTACTCGAAAAACCCCGGTTTGATGATCCAATCCGGCGGCAGCAATCCGGCCGCTTGCAGTGCCGCCGGCGACACCGCCGCGACGGTTCCGCCCTGACGGAACCATCGCGCCAGCGCCTCGATTAGAATATCGCAGCGCAGCGCGACCGCGCGCGCCTCGAGGTCGCTCGCGCTGAGCTGGGCGTACGGCGCGAAAGTTCCCGCCGGAACCTGATACAGGCGCACGCCGCCGCTTTCGATTGCGCCGAGACCCATCGGATCGATCGCACGGTGCCAGGCCGCGAGATCCGGGTCTGCGTCGTCGATCGCGATCGCGCCGATATCGTGAAGCGCAACGAAGGCCTTCACCTGCTCGCCGGCTTCCGGCAAATCGATCGCGCCCAGAAAAAACTTCACCGCCGGAAAGCGCTTGAAGCCGGGCGGCACGATCGAGGTGTAGCCGCTCGCCATCCGGAACTGCAGGTCCGCGCTGGCCTGCCAGAGCATCGAGGTCCCGTTGCGCTCATACGGCAGCGGAAGAATTATCGATCCGGGAGAAATACAAGCGCGCCACGCTCCGCCGGTGAACAGCACCGGCACTTTTACCGGACTGGTCCAGAACCCAGCGTCGAGCCGGGGAAGCATCATGAGCAGGATCGCGGAGGCCGCGACGGTTTTGACGATCACGCCCGCGTCGCTGAATGAAAACCACAGTGCAGCGATGATCGCGAGCATCAGGAATCCATACATCGCGAATCGCACCGGGAGCGCGTTGCCAATCAGCGGAACATGAGTAGCCAGCGCCCACGGCATCGGCAGGATCGGTACGCCGCCGACCATCAGGACCGGTCCGAACGAAGCGACGATGATCGCGGCGAGCGCCAGGATCGCAATCCTGCACGCGGGAGATTGCCAGTTCCGTTTCCGGTACGCCTCGGCGATTATCAAAAGCGGAATTCCGAAGCACGCTCCGTGCTCGATCCAGAAACCCGCGAAATGGCGGCTGACCGCGCGCAATGGCGTGAACGCGCCGAGCCATGCGGTCCGCTCTGGCACGATCAGATTAAGCAGGTCGGCGGAATACATGTTGAGCGGATAGATCGGTCCGCTCGGAGCGCCCGCACGCAGCATCGCGTAGAGGTATGGCGACAGGATTGCGAGCGCGAGCGCATACGCGACGATCGTCGGCACGATCAGAGCGGCGACGCGCGAGCGTTCGGGCCAAATCAGGATCGCGATTGCGAATGCGACCGCGCCGAAGACCGTCATGGTGGCGAAAATTTCCGGGAAGCACAGAAACTGCGCCACCAGAATCGCGGCCAGCGCGATTGCATAACCGCGATCGCGCAGTTCGCCATCGAAGCGCTTCAAGACCACCAGCGTCGCGAGCGGGACCGGAAACACCATCACCAGGTCCACGTGGCCGAGCATCTGGCCGAGCATGTACGGCGAGAATCCGAAGATCAGTCCGCCCAATATCGAAGGCCAGAACTTGTGTGTAATCCAGCGGCACAGCAGGTATGCGGAGAACGCGGCGGCGATCGGCGCCGCAAGGCACAGCACGTTGTACGCGGCGACTGGACCGGCGAAATGCTCGAAGGGCGCGATCAGAATCGACGGCAGCGGAATTGGCGTGGCCCACGCGAGGCTGGTTCCGCGCGGCGCCCACAGCAGGCTGGTAAAGAGCGGGTTCAGGCGATGCGCGATCGCGTACGGCCACCATGCGATGAACCAGAAGAACGCATAGGGATCGGTATCCGTTCCGAGGTAGGTGGAGGCAAGACCGGACGCGAAGCCGCGCCCGAATATCAAGCCGGAAAACCCGCAATAAATCAGGAACGCGAGCGCGCCCCGGCGAATTGCACGTCGCGAATTGTCAGTAGCTGCAATCACTGGTCGTAACGCAACGACGACTTTGTGTTGCAATCCATGCGGTCGAACGACCCGTCAGTCACCCGGGGTTGGAACGCCGGCAGCAACTGGATTTGCCGGACCGCTCACCGGAGCAGTCAGTGTGGGACGGTCGGCCGGTTTTGAACGCCTGCGAAAGACTTCGTAGTATCTGCCCTTCCATTCAGTGTTAAGGGAGTTCAGGGCATCCTTGATTGCGGGATTATCAGGAACACCCCGGCAGCCGGAAAGTATACCGTATGGGACCAGCACGACCTGTGCTTCATTGAGTTGTGCAAGCTTGCGATCAACCTCCACTGGCTGCATCAGGCCGGGCAGGAGATACAGCGTCGTCGGAGGGGCGAATCCGGGCATCATCAACTCGAGTGCGCCGTTGATGTCCAGCACGACCGCATTGCGCCCCTGGACCAGGCTGAGCGCTTTGTTCCATTCCGCGATCTGTTCACGCGATGCCCACAATCCGTCGGTGCTGACGTATCGGGTATCAATGGTCCAGTGATGGTACATCGACCATACTCGACCGGCGCAGCTGATTAACCCGAGCGCGCATAGCGCAACTCCCGTGCGCCTGCCCATGGGCCAGATTTCCGATATGGTCGCGACGGCAACGACCAACACGTAAGCGTAGTAAAACCACGACCACTCGTTCCCGAACAGAAGCGTGACAAAAACAACGTGAAGAACGGCGCAGGTTACGACAATCTCCGCGCGGTGCAGCTCCAATGTGGGGAGGTCCGCGCGCCACGCTCTGAACCACTTCAGGGCCGCGAAGGGCGCGGCGATCAGCAGGACCGCCGTCGAGGCCATCCAGAATCCGGAGACCTCCAGCAGATAGGCAAGGAGCGGCATATTGCCCAAATTCCAGAAACCTTGCCCGGAGCCTGTGAAGAAACCGAAGTTGAGCGCCCGATAGTTCCTCATCCCCTCGACAGGAAATACCGTATTCAAAAGAGCCGCGGGTCCGTATACGAGGCCCAGCATGATCGCCAGCAGGATCCCGATCACAGCGGCCGGCGCAAACGCGCGAATCCACTGGCGAAGGGATCCGCGCGATCGCAACAGGTCCAAGGCAATCAGCAGCGTCAGGATGAATCCGTAAACGTACGCCATGCTGGGCTTTGCCAGAGCGGCAGCGGTAGTCAGAGCAAGCGCACCGCTTCGGCGGCCGGCGGCCTGCTGTGCAATCGCAAAGGTCATCAATATCTGTTCAGTCGCCTGCGACAGCGAGGGATAGCTCGCTTGGATGATGAACGTGAGCGCGATGGCGAGAAGTGCGGTGCCAATCGCGCCGAATTTTAGCCGGACCGCGATTTGCGCAAGTCCGAGCGCGATCAGGATTCCGCACGCGGCCATCAGGGCCTGATAGGCGAATGGCGTGGCGCCAAACCATCCGAACCAAAGCTTCCCGACGGCAAGAGGGATTAATCCGTACGCGTATCCGAAGTCGATGGCGGGCGTCATGCCGCGTGAAGTCAGATATTGGACGGTGAGGTTTGCGCCCTGATCGCAGAACGCAAAGTGATCAAAGCCGAGACTGCTGGGAAGCCAGCCGATCGAATTCGCTACGACCTCAAATGCGAGGAGGAGAAAAAGCCACCATAGCCGCCGTGAGCTGTGATCGACTGATTCGAATTGAGCCGCCATCCTACGTTCCAGACCTCGTCACCACCACCACCCGCAAAGCTAATCGCGGCTCCGCGCGATGCGGCCCGCCGAAAATAATTGCGGTCCTCAATCCACCCAGTGCCATTGCGCGAACAGCGCCGCGTACCAAGAAAGCCCCATCGCCATCCAGACGCACAGGCCCGCCATCAGCCAGGGCCGCTTGTCGAGCAATTTCGCGCCCGCGATGTACGCAGGGAAGAGAACGATCATATATCGGCTCATAGCCAGAAACGCATGTCCTGCGCAAAGCCAGGTCACAGCCAGGAACGCGAATGATGCCCCCGCCATCAGGAGCTCGGGGACGCTGAGCTCGGAGCGCATCGCGATTATGACGGCCGCGAACGCGACGAACACCCAAGGGTCGAGAGTGGACGGCAGTGGGATTCCCCGGAACAGTTGAGCCAGAGCCGCGAAGGCATAGAGCCCAGCTTTGAGCGACCAATGGGCTCCGTTGTTCCATCCGCTCTGAGAAGTTACGCAGGCAAGCGGCGCGCCGAACCTAAGGCCCAAGTACGTGCAGAAGGCCGCCAGACCGGAAATCGCAATTCCTAATCCGAGTAGCAACCGGGTCGCAGCCGCGAGCGTCCAGCGTGGGCGCGGCCACATGCAATACGCCAGTGGCGCAAGCATCACGATTCCGGTGGGACGAGTGGCAGTCAGGAGTCCGCACCACAGCGCGGCTCTCAGGTGTCGGCCGCCTTCCAGATCGATAAACGCCGCCATCGTGAGCGCCATAGCGAGCGATTCCGTATATCCGGCGGAAAGAAATATCGAGGCCGGAAAGAAACTTAACAGCGCCACGGCGCCGTTGGCGATCCGCGCGCCATAGTGCTCGCGGACATAGCGATAAAGCAGCACGACGGCGGCGATACTCGCGGTGTTGGAAACGATCAGAGAGGCGGTGGAAAACCGGACCTGAAATATCTTTGCGACGCACCACGACAACGCGGGATAAAGCGGAAAGAACGCGACGCTTTGCTGCACCGAGGAATCGGGCACGTAATGATACCCGCCGCGCATGATCGCCAGGTACCATCCGGAATCCCAGCGGAGAAGATTGCGCCAGAACGTGTCGCCGGCGTTCCACGCGCCGGGAAGATTGCCCGGCGGGATGAGTCTCGCGGCGAACACGATTGCGAGAAACACAACGAGGCGAGAGGCAAGGAAAATCGCGACGGGGATCGCGTATCCAGAGATGCGCACCGATTGAGGTCGCGCCACAGTGCATTCAATCAGCTCTGGAGGATTTCTACGTGCGACGTTCATCGCGACTTCTCGCTCGAGTGATACACGCTTGTTCCTGCCCCGGCCCCGTTGGTCCATCCGCGCAGCGATGGCACAACCGAGAGCGAACCGCCGGAGGAGAGTCGCTCACCGCCTGGAGTCCCGGAAAGGGTCAGCAAGCACCGTGCCGCAAAAAAACCGTCCGAAAGCACCCGCAATGTTGCGTGCGAGCAACGCCCCGGCACCCGGTGATCGCGTATCTGTGGTGATTCAGCACTCGGGGCTGACTGCGACGGTTTGATCGAATTCGGTCGCTGCGATTTGCTTCAACGCGCTTCGGGCCGTCTAGCCGAGCGCGGCGGCGGCGCGCAGGCATCGCTGGGTCGTCGGCCAATCGATGCAGGGATCGGTGACCGACACGCCGTACTTTAGGCCGGCGCGGCCGGCGGTCAGTGGCTGGTTGCCGGCTTCGAGATTGCTCTCGAGCATCACGCCCATGATCGCGCGCGAGCCGCCGCGAATCTGGCGAGTGAGCTCTTCGAGGACCGCGGGCTGGCGCCGATAATCCTTGTTGGTCTGCGCGTGCGAGCAATCGACGACGAGGCGCGGCTCGAGCCGATGCTTTTCGAGTATCGCGACGCATTCGGCGATGCTGCGCGCGTCGAAATTCGGATCGCGTCCGCCGCGCAGCACTACATGCGTGTCGGGATTTCCCGTCGTGCGCACGACAGCCGCGGCGCCGTCCTGGGTGATGCCGAGAAAAGAATGCGCGCGGCGCGACGACTCGACGCCGTTGATCGCGGCCTGCAGATTGCCCTCGGTGGTGTTCTTGAATCCCACCGGCATCGACAACCCGCTGGCCATCTCGCGATGGGTCTGCGACTCGGCGGTGCGCGCGCCGATAGCCGACCATGCGATCAGGTCGGCGATATATTGCGGCGTGATTGGGTCGAGCATCTCGGTCGCCGCGGGCAGGCCGAGCCGGTTGATTTCGAGCAGCAGGCGGCGCGCGATTCGCAGCCCCGCACCCATGTCGCAGGAATCGTCCATGTGCGGATCGTTGATCAGCCCCTTCCATCCGACCGTGGTGCGCGGCTTTTCAAAGTACACCCGCATGATCAGATAGAGCCGCGGCGCCAGCTCTGCGCGCAGCGCGGCCAGCCGATGCGCATAGTCGAGGGCGGCCTCGGGATCGTGAATCGAGCAGGGACCGACGATGCAGATGGTGCGCGGGTCGCGGCCCGCCAAGGCGGCGCGCAAGGTCTCGCGCGCCTCGACGACGGTGCGCACAACGGCGTCGTCAACCGGAAGTTCGTCCTTGAGCACGCGTGGCGCGATCAGCGCTTCGGTGCCGAGAACGTGCAGGTCCTGAATCTGATGCATCGCCAGAGCGATAATTATTAGCGGAAAGCTGGCGGCTAACAAAGCATGCGCCTGAGGTGATATGCCCGAAGCGTGGTGGCGCAACTTGCCGCGCGCCGGATCCGGGTCTAGTCTCGGCTGCGCAGGCATAAGCGCATCAACCGCGCCGTGGCTCGGTTCGGCGTCCGGCACGCGCTCGCATCGCGATGGCACAGCACGAATCAATCAAACCTGGCGAGTTTTCCGAACCTGGCGCACCCGGCGCACAAATCGCCGCCCGGATGCCCGCGCGGCGGCGGCGATGGTGGAGAAGGGTTGCGCTGTGGCGCGCGATCGCCGGGATGGGGCTGGCGCTGGCGGTGGGCGCGCTGATCGTCAGCGCCGAGTTTTCCGCGACGCTGGCGCATCGGACGAGCTACCTCAATCGGCGAATCGTATCGCTGAACAATGCGGTGCATCTACTGCGGCAGCGCCTGTCGTTCGCGGAAAGAAAATCGCAGACGGTGGAACAAAAGGCGAAATCCGGTGAGCTGCTCAAACGCGTGCTGGCCGCCCACGACGTAATGACGATCAAGCTCGAGGCCCCAGTATCTCCGCGCGTTGCGCCTGGCCCCGATACGCCGCGTCCGGCGACGGCGACACTAGCCTCGAGCGCGACCGAAGGCGCATCGGTCCTGCAGGTCGGAGGACTCGGCGCCGAGCCTGCACATCATGCGTACGCGGTATGGTGGGTCGGCAAGCGCGGGCATCGCGCTTTGGCGGGCCTATTTCACGTCGAGGCCGACGGCAAGGCGACGGTGCCGCTCGCGCCGGCGCCAAGCTCGACAGCGTCGGTGCTGGTCACGAGCGAGCCGGAGTCGGGCGATCCACCGGCGGCTCCGGCGGGTCCGGCGGTTCTGCGCAGCGTCGTATCGCGGTGAGCGTGGGCGAACTCGAATCATGGCGGAGTAAACCGTCAGAGACCACGACGACACCAAGGCACAAAGGCAGTTTCCTGGTGTCTTCGTGACTTGGTGGGAGCCCGTTGAATTGGCGGTTTGGGCGTGGATGTTTCCTCGATGCGTCTCGGCTACTATTGTCGAGGTGGTGTCGGAGCAATGTGATGTGGTGCGCTCGAGCGCGCGCGGCGCGCGATGAGCTATGGGCTCGAGACCGGGGGTGGAGCGGCGGCTTTACGGCGGCGCGGCTTGCTGGGTTACGGAACGAGCTTCTGGCTGGTCTTCTGGGCGACCTTCGCGCTTAATTGCTCGAGCAATCTGTTCGTTCTGTATCCCCTGCAACTGCTGCACTTCGGCGCGAGCGCGGAAATTATCGGCACCGTGATCGGCACCTGGTCGCTGGCGTCGCTGGCGGCGCGTCCCGCGGCCAGTCCGCTGATCGAATGGCTGGGCCGCCGGCGCACGGCGATGTGGCTGTTGTGGGGCGACGTTTTCGCGCTCGCGCTGTACATCCCGATTCATTCGCTGGGAGTCCAGATCTACGCGGTGCGCGCGCTGCACGGCGCGATCGAGGGCACCGCGCGCGTGGCGCTGTTCGCGATGGTCTTCGATCTGCTGCCCGAGGGCCGCGAGGGCGAGGCGATGTCGGTGTTCAGCACCTGCGGGATGGGCTCGGCGGCAATCGCGCCGTTGTTCGGCGAATTCCTGATCCGCGGGTTTGGCTTCACCGTGTTCTTCGTCGCGGCTTGCGTGCTGGCCGCGATCGCCGGCGCGCTGGCGCGGCTTACCGCGGACGACTCGCGCAGCGCCGCGGCCGCGCGCGGCGAAAATCGCGCCGAAGCTCCGCCCGGCTACCGCGCGCTAATTCTGGATGCGCGGCTGCTGCCGGTGTGGATCGCCACGCTCAGTTTCGCGCTGGCGATCTCGTGCCGGCTGAGTTTCGTCGCGCCGTTCGCGACCGAGCGCGGAGTCGAGCAGTTCGCGTGGTACTTCACGATCTACAGTATCGTCGCGATCTTCGCACGAATCGGCGGCGGATGGCTGATGGATCACTTGGGGATCGAGCGGATGCTGGCGCCGTCGATGCTCACGCTGGCGCTCGGAATCGCGCTCATTGCGGGGACCGGGCATCTCGGGATGCTCTACGCAGCGGCGATCCTGGGCGGGCTCGGACACGCGTACGTCTATCCGGCGTTGAGCGCGATGGTTATTGCGCGCACGCGCGGCAATGCGATCGGGCGCTCGTCGATCGTGTACCAGTCGCTCTACGATCTGGGTTCGATGGCGGGTCCGTACTCGCTCGGCGCGGTGGCGATGATATTTGGATACGGGCCGATGTTCGTGCTGGCGGGGGCGATCGCGGTGGCTGGCGCCGTGTACTTCGCGGCGGTGGAACCCGGCTCGCGGGTGCGCCGCCTGGCGTAACTGGAGCGCGCGGCGCGGGTTATTCCATCGGGACGGTCATCTCGATCAGCACGCCGAAACCGATGAGCGCCATCGCGGCGAAATTTTCCTGAATCGCGTCGCCGGTCCACAGCAAGTACAGGCCCGCACCGAGCGAAGCGAGCGAGATCAGTCGTTTCATCAGGCATTCCCCTTTTCTCCGCGGCGGCGGACGGCGTTCGTATAACAGAAAGTAGAAGATTGTGAACTATGAGTAAAGCCCGGATTGGCCGCTGGAAAGCGGGGCGGAGACGCGGCGCGGGCGCGGAAGCGAAAAGAAAAATTGTTGGGGGGCTTTCCTCGCGCGAGGGTGGGTGCTAGTTTGCGCCTCTCGTTAAGGGCGATCCCGCCAGGGTTGTGGAAAATCGGTTGCGTGAAAGCGTGGGCTGATTGACACGTCCGCTTCAGAGCGGTATCGTTCTTGTTCGCCCCGAGTGGGGGCTGGTCTTTGAAAACTGAATAGTAGTGCATGCCTTAATTGGTAGGCGGGGGATCGGAAGCGATCCTTGAGCCTGTCCGATTTCTTTGAAATTGCGGTCAGTCCACCCGTTTCGGACGCGTTAGCCCGTGTCCGCAAACGGTGGTGACATGAGCTATAATGGAGAGTTTGATCCTGGCTCAGAACGAACGCTGGCGGCGTGCCTGAGACATGCAAGTCGTGGGAGAATGTCGTAGCAATACGGCTAGTAAACCGGCGCACGGGTGAGTAACACGT
>Ga0307373_10000410_pt1 | contig 81272 bp, 65 predicted proteins | sample OX2MG_FD_202534 | JGI IMG/M metagenome (GOLD analysis project Ga0307373, IMG submission 202534) | Soil microbial communities from Risofladan, Vaasa, Finland - OX-2 | ecosystem: Environmental > Terrestrial > Soil > Coastal area > Acid sulfate soil | place: Finland: Risofladan, Vaasa | collected...
CTCCCGGAGCACAGACGTCAATCACGTCAGCCGCGCCGCACAATGCCTCCATTGATTCAAAGGCCGCGATGCCCTGCTCCCTCGCGAAGGCCTCACGGGATTCGGCCTGCGCGGAGGTCACGCCAACGACCTGGACCGGAACTCCGTACACTTGCTGGAACGCTTTCCAATGGAAGCGCGCGGCAAATCGCGCGCCCACAATGCCCACGCGGATCATGTTCTCCACCTTCGCATTTTCCAAAGTTCTCCCGCCGCGAGCAATTGGCCCGGAGGGCGGACGGCGTCAAGATTCCATCACCCGGAGTAACCGGGATGGCTTTTATTGAGGCAAACCCCCGTTTGCCAGATGGACTCGAATCGTTAGCGCGCCCACTTCGGACCCGGAAGATTGAGCGCGGATGGCCACGTTGTTCCAGCTTCCCACTTGGCCAGAGGGCGCAAGGATGACGCACTCGGCCGGGTAGGTCTGGTGTGGTGGCACGGGATATATCTCGGCACCGGCTTGCGCAGCCCAACCCTCTGGCAGGTCCAACTGGAGTGTCACTTGGCGGGCAGAATCCGTATCATTGTGGATCAGGACCGGAATGTGCAGAACTCTGGCGCCAATCTCCACCTCGGGCAGAAGCAGGCTCGGCAGGTGATCCAGCCCGTGGGCCGGCCAGAAGCGTTGATAAAAAGCAAAGGGACCGCCGAACTCAATGGAAAGCGAGGCGCGGGTTGCCGGATGGTAGCCGGGATGCGGTGCAAAAAGAATGGGCTTGGCATCCACTCCCGCAAAAACGTCAGCGGTTGGAGCGGACGGAACCAGCGACTTGCCGAAGATCAAGCGCACCGGCTGCTTGAAAAAGCTCAAGTCGCCGGAAGCGAGCGCCTGCTTCGCAAGCTGTCCGGTGTCGTCTTGAGTGAGATGGAACTTCATCTCTTCCGCAGCAATGCGGTAATACGGAAGGTGGCGAGTGGGAGAAATTCCGGTGTCTTCGTAGACCGGACCTTGGCCCCTCAAGAAGCTGGTGTGCGAAGCGTCTGTGAAGTAGTAGATCTTCTTGGGCTGCCAGGGATGCAGCCCTTCGGTCAGGTTACTAATGCCCTGACGGTTGCGGGGCGCAGCGATTTGTTCTGGAAACCAGGTAGCGTCACCCGCCAGGTCAAAAGCCTCGGTGGCGATGACGCCGGCGGCCTGGTGGTCGCCGTGATTCTCTCCGGCGACGTAGTGAGGTAGCCAGGTCAGGATGACTTCCGGACGGGTCAGCCTGAACAGGCGAACCATTTGATCGAGCGCCGTGCCGTGGTTCCAGGTTTCGAGCGACCGCAAGACATCTTGCCCGGGAGTATCCGGCCCGCTCAGAAACCAGACATTCATCACGCCCAGATAAGCCAGGGCGCGGCGCGCTTCGATCTCGCGCTCGGCGCCCAGCGCCGCCGCCTGCTCCTCGCCCTCGGCATTCCCACCACCATTTCCGCGCGTTCCGAAGATCACCGCCACGCGGCGATGGTGTTCCTCGATCTGCTGAGCAAGATAGGGAGTGACTTCCGTTTCGTCATCGGGATGGGCCACGACCACCAGAAGGTCCGCCTTGTAGCGCGGGTCGGGCTGCAAAAGGGGCGGAGCTTCCTGGGTCTGGGCGATGGCCGCGCCCATAAATATTACGCTGAAAATAGCCGCTTGCAGAAATTGCCTTTTCATAGTCACCCAAAAACCTCCGCCGCCGGGATATGAGGTGGCGAACAGAAGAAGATGCACGGCTTCGAGCCCACCCCTGAAAAATCCCAGGAAGCATATCGAGTCCAGAGGATTTTTACAATGCCGTCTTTCGGTCTTTGTGAACACATTACTCGTCACAGGCAAACTTGTGGGACAATGCGAGCTTTGGCGGCGTTTGGGGTTGCGAGGGCAAGGCGAGATTTCGAAGGAGGAATCAGCAATGCTGTGGGAAGAGGAAATTTCGGCACGGCAGGAACGAGGCCGCTCGGCGATCCAGAGTATTCTGGCCAAGCCCCCCGGCGAAGCCTACGGTGATTACCAGGTGGCGTCCACCAGCGGTAGAAATTACAAGGTAGCCCTGCGCGGGCCGGGACTCTTTGAGAATTTCTGTTCTTGTCCTGACTTTACGCGCAACACCTTGGGAACCTGCAAGCACATTGAGTCCCTGCTCCAGAAGCTGCGGAAGCGCTTCGGCGCGTCTCTGGCCAAGAAAACTTATCATCGCACCCGGGCCTCGCTTTCCCTGCAGTATGGCGAGACGATTACCGTGCGCCTGCGGCTTCCGAATTCGCCCACGCCGGAACTGACCCGTATCGCCACCCGTTACTTCGACGATGACGGCCTGCTCCAGCCGGAACACTTCAGGCAATTCGAGCACGTGTTGGAGGAAATTCGCAAAGCCGATGACCTGGCGGTGGTCTACTCGGACGTGTTGGAGTTCATTGGCCATGAGAACGAGTTGGCCGCGGGCGTCGAAAGGGAGAGGGCGGTGCTGAAAGAGATGGAGGCCGGCAAGTAGCCTCTGGAGAACTTGCTAAAGGTTCCGCTGTTTCCCTATCAGGCGCGGGGCGCGCTGTTCGCCGCCTGTCACGGGCGCTCCGTGTTGGCGGACGACATGGGATTGGGCAAGACCATCCAGGCCATTGCCGCTGCGGAGCTGCTGCGGAGCTGGCAAGGAATTTCCCGCGTGTTGGTGATCGCGCCGGCTTCGGTCAAATACCAGTGGAAAACCGAAATCGAAAAGTTTTGCGGCCTTCCCGCCCAGGTTATTGACGGTCCCCTGGCCCACCGCAAGCAGCTCTATGACTCTCCCGAGTTTTTCACGCTGACCAGCTACGAAGTGGCGATCAAGGATTTGGCGGAAATGATCAATTTGCGCCCGGACTTGATTATTCTGGACGAGGCGCAGCGCATCCGCAATTGGGCGACAGCCACGGCAAGGGCCATCAAGCAGCTCAAGAGCCGTTACGTGATCGTGCTGACGGGCACGCCGCTCGAAAACAAGATCGAAGAGCTTTACTCTGTTGTCGAATTTGTCGATGGGCGCCGCTTGGGACCGGCCTTCCGCTTTCTTAAGGAACACCGTGTTGTGGATGAAAAAGGAAAGCTTCTGGGCTATCGGGGCTTGGACCAAATTCATCGCCAACTCGATCCGATTCTCCTGCGCCGCACTCGCAAGGAGGTGTTGAGTCAATTGCCGGGCCGCGCCGATCAAATATTCCGCGTCCGGATGACCCCGCAGCAGGCAGGGCCCTACCGCGAACAAAACGATATTCTGGCGCGACTGATGAGCAGGTGGACGCGGCAGGGGTGGCTTTCCGAAATCGACCTGCGGCGTATCTCCTGCTGCATTCAGAACATGCGGATGCTCTGTAATTCCACCTACTTGTTTGACAAGGAGACCAATTTCTCCCCAAAGCTTGATGAATTCAGGGAGATCATCCGCGAGCTGGCGATCGAAGAAAACCGCAAAGTGGTGGTGTTCAGCGAATACGAGCGCATGACGCGCCTGGCCGGGCAGTTATTGGACAAGCTGAAGATCTGTTGGGTCTCGCTGCACGGCAGCGTTCCGGGGCCGAAGCGCGGTGATCTGATCAAACGGTTTCGCGAAGATCCGGATTGCAAGGTCTTCCTTTCGACGGATGCGGGCGGTGTGGGCTTGAACCTGCAAGCCGCATCGGCCGTGGTGAACTTTGAGCCGCCCTGGAATCCGGCGCGGCTGGAGCAGCGCATCGGGCGCGTCCATCGCATGGGGCAGACCCGTCCCGTCCAAGTGATCCATCTGCTCACCGAGCACAGCATCGAAGAACGGGTGTGGGAAACGCTGCGGCTCAAGAAGGCCCTGTTCGCGGGTTTATTCGATTCAGCGGCGGCGGAAATCAGCTTTGAGAAGCTGGGGCGCAAGACCATGTTGCAAGCGATGAAGGAGGTTTTCGCGGAACCTGCTGCCGCCGGCGTCCCCGCCCCTGGAGACAGTGAGGTATCAGTCGTAGCGGCGCGAGCCACCCCACCGAGGAAGTCTGAAAACGGGGCTGCCACGGCGTTGGAGCCGCCAAGCCCATTACCTGTCGAACCGGCGGCGGTAATCCCGGACGTGAGGACAGAATCAGAACATCGACCCGCTGCTCCGCTGCTAACAACCGGCAACCGGCCCGCGCTTGATTTGGTTCAAAGCGCCACCACGCTGCTCGAAGCCGGCTTGGGCTTCCTGCGCTCACTCGAATCGGGTTCTTCTGCGGTCCCGGCTTCCAATCGGCTGGAACCATTTCAGCAGAAATTGGCCAGCCTCATTCGCACTGATCCGCAAAGCCAACGCCCGGTGTTGTCGATACCGCTGCCCGCGAGCTTTACGCTGGACCGGATTGCCCGCGCCTTCAGGGAGCTTCTCCAGAACCAGGCGGGATCTTCCTGACACCGGAGAGGATGGGTTATCCCTGCGGCGAACGGTGTTTTGCCTGCTCCATGGCAATCTCATTGATGTGGGAAAGCGCGCGGGCCCCGGAAGCTCCTTCGATGGCTCTGACCGCGATTTCCTGCACCTGATGCTTGGCTTCCGCCAGTTGCTTTTCAAGCGCCTCGATCTGTGCTGTCTGCCGGGTTAGATTTTCCTGCATGGTCTTGATCTGAAGCTCCGCCAGACGCTTCTCAGACTCGTTTTCTTTCTTCAACAGCACGACCTGCTGATCGAACTTCTGTTGAGCAGCTCGTGAGGCTTCGGCCGCGGACTGCTCGGCGGTCTGCTTCAGGCGCAGCGGAAATTCCTCGGACTCCTTGCGCAACCGCGCCAAGTCTTCTTCACGCTCTTTGAGTGCGGCCTCCCGCTGCTGCCAGCTCTTGTCCAGGGACTCCTGCTTTTCCTGATTTTGCCGCTCCTGCAGCTTCCTCTCCTCTTCGTACTTATCCTGGGCTTTCTTCCGTTCGAGCGCCTTTTTGTATTCGTATTCTTCGATCTCTCGCTGGCGCTGTTTCTTCAGCAAATCTTCCTGTTCCTTCTGGTCCCTCTCCGTCCGGCGCATCTCCTCTTCCCAAGCCGTTCGCTGCGAGGAGATCTCTGCCTCAAGCTGCTCTTTTTGGCGGGCATAATCCTGCACGAGTTGATCGAGAGCTGTGGCCGCAACATCAATCTTGTGAAGTTGCTCGAGATCACCTCGTTCCAGCGCCACCGCCTCGCGGACTGTTCCCAGCCGCTCCACTTCCTCCAACAACTGGCCGGAAAGACTGGCCAGCGCCTTTGAGACCTCAAGGCCCAATCCGGAGATTTTCTGCACCACCCCTTCGGCTGTAATCCCATCCACCGCCTGTCGAATCCCCGCTTGTCTCGTTTTGGTTGCCTCTTCCAATTTTGAATCCGACGCTTCCCGCGCGGAGGTCACTTCTTCCTGGATTTCTTCAAATTCCTGCTGGACCTCAGGTTTCGACCGTTTCGGCCGGACGGCTGACTTCGTAACTTTGGCCATGACGATTCTCCTCTCCCGTTTCCTTATTTCGCTTGATGATGCTTGAAACAAAGGATACCACAAGCGGGTTGAAGCATCCGTGTGCGGCTAATCGCCGCGTCAAATACCGGTTCCAGTGGATCCGTGAATAGCCAGCAGCGATTTCGAATTAACGCGGGTCATGGCAATAATAAAAACAACCCTCTTGACAGTGGGAAGGGTTCGTTAGATAAATGGAATCCCACTTGAATGCTTTCAGGAGAAATGCTCATGATTCGAAGCGGAAGGCTACTTCCAACCGGTTTTGCTTTCTTGGCGCTGGCATTCTTTTTATCGATTCAATCCGCCTTCTGCCAGGCCGTCTCCGGAAACATCGTCGGAACGGTCTCGGATCCGTCAGGCGCCGCCGTGCCCAGCGTTCAAGTTGTGATTCGTGACCTGGATCGCGGTGTCGACTACCGGGTTCAAACCAACTCGACCGGCAACTACCTTCAAACCCATCTGTTGGCGGGGCATTATCGCGTCACTGTTGATGCTTCCGGTTTTGAGAAGTTTGTGGCGGACCTCACCGTGCAGGTGGATGCCTCGACTCGAGTTGACGCTCACCTGGTGCTCGGCAAATCTACCAGCACAGTGGTGGTCACGGGCGAAACGCCGCTGCTCAAAACCGATCGCGCCGATGTCAGCAACACTTTATCCTCCACGGAACTGGAGAGCCTTCCCGCGCTGAACCGCAATTTGACGGAACTGGTGCTGGCCATGCCCGGTGCGCAGCAGAATGGATGGGCGCACGCGGCCAGTGAAAACCCGCAGGCGGGTCTGCAAATTGACGCCAACGGCCAGATCTTCACGTCCAATGGGTTTCTGTTGGACGGCACGGAGAATGAAAGCCCACTGCTGGGCATTGCCGTCATCAATCCCAACATGGATTCGCTGCAGGAATTCAAAGTGACCACCAGCAACTACGATGCGGAGTTTGGCTCGGTCTCCGGCGCTCTTCTGCAGGCTACCACCAAGTCCGGCACCAATCAATTCCACGGCACGCTCTTTGAGTTTCTGCGCAATGACATCTTCAATTCGGCCGATCCCTTCACTCAGCTAAATCCACCATTCCAGTGGAACCAATTTGGCGGATCGATCGGCGGCCCCATCAAGAAGGACAAGCTTTTCTTCTTCGGCGATTTCCAGGGCACGCGCCGCCGCACGGGCGCTTCGCTGGTGACGACCGTGCCCACCGCGGCGGAACGCAGCGGCAACCTGCAAGGCCTGCTGGGGAGCTACATTTGTGCCGATGGCACCACCTCGAACAACGCTTGCGCCAACCCGGTCATGGTGCAAACAACCCAGGGTACGCAGGTTCCCGCCCAGGCAGGTATGGTGTTTGACCCGAACACCGGCAATGCGGATGGAACCGGGCGGCAAGCCATTTCCACGGGTGGCCAGGTCAACGTCCTGACCGTTCCCGCGCCTCTTACCAAGATTCTGGGTTATCTTCCCTTGCCCAACACCGGCTCCGCCGGCCAGATCGTGAACAACTACATTGCCTCCGGCTCCGAGCTTTATGATGACAATCAGTCTGACATGCGGCTGGATTACAACATGTCGGAAAAATCGCACTTCTTCGGCCGCTATACCATCAGCACTTTTCTGATTAATGCCCCTGGCGCTTTTGGTGACATTGCAGGTGGGCCAGCACTGAATGGCCTCAACTTCGCCGGCAGCTCCCACGCGAGGAACCAGAGCCTGGCGTTGGGCTACACTTATACCTTGAGCCCGACCCTGGTGGCGGACTTCCGTTTTGGCGCCTTCCGATACCGCGTCCGCGTGGACCCCAACGGGGTCGGGACCACGCCCGCAACCAGTTCCGGGCTTCCCGGCCTGAATCTGGGAACCATCGCCACCAGCGGCATGCCGGCCTTTTACGTCAACGGCAACGGGGGATTTAATTTCGGCTACGCCTTGGGCGTCAACCAGTGCAATTGCCCGCTGAGCGAGACAGAAAACCAATTTCAATGGGTCAGCAATTGGACGAAGGAATACGGCAATCACGCCATCAAGTGGGGCGCGGACGTTCGCCGCGATCAGCAACAGCGCATCCCCAGTGACTCGCACCGCTCGGGGGAAATCACCTTTGCGGATGCTGTGACCGGCAATGCTACAGTGGACGCCATTGCCAACGGCAACGCCACCACGGGCGCGGCGCTCGCATCGTTCCTGCTGGGCCAGCCCTCAGCTTTTGCCCGTTACTTCACCGGCAGCGGCTTTTACCCCGGTCTGCGCCAGACCCGCCTTTTTCTCTACGGACAGGACTCTTGGCGCGTCACCCCCAAGCTGACGCTCAATTACGGCCTGCGCTGGGAGGATTATCTCCCTCAGACCGCTGCCAAACCGGGCGGGGCAGGGAGCTTTGATCCAAACACTGGACAGGTGCTGGCCGCCGGCATCGGGTCCGTGCCGCTCAACATGGGTGTGGTCCCATTCAACCTGGGCTTTGCGCCTCGCTTCGGCATCGACTACCAGGCGCAGAGCAACACCGTGCTTCGGGGCGGCTATGGATGGAGCTATACGCCGAGCGGATTGGGATCGGTCTTTGGGCAGGCGCCGGAATACGATCCTCCCATCTTGATTCCCCAGACCATTCCGCAATCCGGCCCTTACGCTTCGGATTTCAATCTGCTCGCCGGTCCACCGTTCCCCACCAATCCACCCATCGGCTCCAATGGCCGTTATCCGCTCCCGGATGGGATCGGTGTGGATTATTTCTTTAATCCGCCCAGCTCTTTCCGTATCCCGATGGCTTATTTCTGGAACACCACGATTCAGCACGAGTTTTCCAACAACCTTTCCTTCCAAGTGGCCTACGTGGGCAACGTGGGGCGGCATATTTTCCTCAACAACAACATCAATCAAGCCATTCCGGGTCCCGGCCCGTTCGATTCCCGGCGGCCGCTTTACCCTAAGTTTGGACTTGAACAAGGCATCTACCAGGATTGCAATTGCGCCAACAGCAGCTACAACAGCCTGCAGGCGGAACTGCAAAAGCACGCTTCACACGGCCTGGACTTTATGCTGACTTATACCTACTCCAAGGCCATGGATTACACGGAGACCGGCCCCGCCGACAACAATTACAATTGGCGTCCGGACTACGGCCCCGCGAGCTGGGACCGGACTCATGCCCTCACGCTCACCAACGTCTGGCAATTGCCTTACGGCCACGGCCGGCGCTTCGGCTCCAACAGCAGCAAGGTCGCGGACGCGATTCTCGGTGGCTGGAGCCTGGATGGCGTAACCACGCTCGACTCCGGCTTCCCGTTCACCCCGAATGTCTCGAACACTGCCTCCGTCAACGCGGACTTTAATAATGTCCGGCCGGATATCATCGGCAACCCCATCGTTTCAAACCAGAGCGCCGCGCTCTGGTTCAATCCCGCCGCCTATACCGATCCGCGCCAGCTTTATCGTGACGGCACGGCCTCCCGCGATTCACTTTGGGGGCCGGCGATGTACGTCTTCAATCTGGCGCTGGCCAAGACCTTCGTCATTTCTGAAACCAAGCGGCTTGAATTCCGCTGGGAAAATTACAACGCTTTCAACGCGGATAACTTAGGTTTACCGAACAATATTGTGGACATCTCCGGCGCTGGCCAGATCACTTCCACTCAAGTGCCCATGCGCCAAATGCAGATTGGATTGCACTTGTTTTTCTAGCGGGCAGGGTGTCTATCCTTGCCATATTGAGGTGGGGCTTTGTGCCATGGCGGTACCCCTGAATCCGAGGATGTATACTTATAGTGTGCGCTTGAAGCCGCTGGCAATAGGCTATTGTTACCGTTGGCGTGATCTGCATTGTGATAGGGTTGGGACTTCGAGTGAATCAGGTATATGGATGCAGCGCAACCTTTATTTCGAGTGAGATTCATGTTGATGCGATTCAAGGCAAACGATGAGAGTATGCGCCGGTGCGCACGAACCGAAGCGAGGCTGACGGGGATGGCACGGAGCCGGTAAAATGGTGGCAGATGTACTTTGAGATCGCCGTTGAGATCTCCGAGATCGGGACTATTGCTACAGGACGAGGCATCCGAAGACTCAGATTCTTGCGAAAACGTTATGGTGGCCGAAACTGGCGCAAACAGAAAGGCGTTGCGGCGGTTCGCTTGCCGGGCGGCTCGATTCGACAGGCTGAAGTGCACTGGTACGAAGCTCACGGTGTTGGGCAAAAGGGCTGGAAGATTAAACGGTTCTTGGACTGACGGCCATGATGAACGGTGAGAATCCACGACCGAGGTTCGTACTCTGCATCCGCAATAACGGCGCGGACGATTTGGAACTCCGAAAGGTTTATCAGGTTGTGCCCGACCCGGCGGCCTCACGAGAGGGCCTTGTGCGAATCATCGACGAGTCAGGAGAAGATTATCTATATCCGGCCGATTACTTCGTACCCTTGAAGCTGCCAACGGCCGTATCGCGAGAATTGGCATCGGCCAGCAGAGAGTGGCAGTCCGAGCGCAGCAGGTAGACCTTTGAAACCCCGCCGCGGCACGCGCGTTTTTCCGGCGGAATGTTCTGAGTCACCTCGGGTCGTTTTCATGGCAGAGGCTGTGCTACTTCTCTTTGCCGTCCCGATATTTAAGAAATCGCAGCATCCCTCACAATGAACAGGGAGTTCCATTGAATAACTCCAGCCTTGCTCTGCAAACAGCGGGCCGCCTCACAAGTTTCCTGGCTTGCTTAACACTTATCTGCTTCGTCTCTACCCTCGCCCCTTGCGCATCGGCTGCAAGCCCCGGTTGCTCTGTTCCCATCGCCGCCGGGCCTAGCTATATCATTCCTGGTGCGCTGAACGGCATCGTTTATCACGCGGACCTCACGCTGGACGCTTACGCGCCTCCGGGAAAGCCAAGACCCGCCGCCATTGTGATTCATGGCAGTCACGGCAACAGCCGCACCCACATCGACCAGCTTCTTGAAGTCCTTACCCGCGCCAACTACGCCTGGTTCTCCGTGAATTATCACGACGCCCAGGACGTGGCGGCTGCGATCGATTACGTTCGCTGCCCTGGCCGCTTCAATATTACGCATCATGTGATTCTGGCCGGCGCGGGAACTGGCGCAGCCATTGCCTTGAAGCTGGCTGCGGACAGCCACGTGCAGGGCGTTGTGACCTTCGGAACGCGGTTTCCTCCATCACCCGGAACCGGTTCCCAGCAGCTTCCCTCAAAATCTTTGCCTTCGTGCCCCGTGCTCATGTTTCACGGCACAAAGGACGATGATTCGCCGCCCGCGCCCTTCGAAGCATTGTGCAAGCGCATGAAGTCGTGTGTCTTCGTGCCCGTGCCCGGCGCCATTCATGAGCTTGAGAATTGGCATCCCGATCAGTGGCAGTGGAAGGAGCAACTCGCGGCGTGGCTTCGCGGCCATCGGCACGGCTTGTGGAAGGACATCGCCTACTCCCGTCCCGGCGGCCGCGATTTGTTGATGGATGCTTTTATCCCGCCGGGGAAGGGTCCATTCCCGGCCGTCATCATCATGCACGGAGGCGGCTGGGAAGCGGGCGACAAGACAACCTATGTCTCGCCCGTGTTTCAGCCGCTGGCTCGCGCCGGGTTTGCCTGGTTTTCGATCGATTACCGTCTTACCCCCTACGTCCGCATTCCCGATCAGTTGGCCGACCTGCGCGCCGCTATCCGCTTCGTCCGCGGCCATGCCGCCTGGTTTCACGTTGATCCCCAGCGCATCGCCATTCTGGGCGAATCCGCCAGTGGACATCTGGTGGCTCAAGTGGCTTCGGAGCCTTGCGACGGCTGCAACGTCCAAGCCGTGGTCTCCTTCTACGGCGTTTACGACTTCATTCCCTGGACTCAAAACCTGGAATCGAAGGCATTCCTGGACCGGCTATTCGGCCCCTGGACTCCGCAAACTCTTCGGCAATACTCGCCCATCGATCATGTCAGCCGGGCCATGCCGCCCATCCTCCTGATCCAGGGGACGGGCGACGAGCTTTACAAGGGAACCATGAGCTATGTGGAGCGCCTGAAGCAGGCCCACGTTCGCTATAATTTGGTATTGTTGAAAGGCGCGCCGCACGGTATGGAGAATTGGGAAGGCCACCCGGAATGGGCTTTCTACAGACAGCGTTTGATCGAGTGGCTTCGCGCCACGCTTCAGAAATGAGGAGGCAGCGCGCGGGCTGCCGTTTGCCGCCAAAGAAATCTTCGCCGCAAGCCGCAACGATTCCCCACGGCGTTCGTATTACTGGTAACAGGACATATTGTTCATAACTCCGTGAATTAAGGGGAGTGCCTAAATGAAGACTGCGGCCACTGCGGTCCAAATGTTGATCCGGCTTGTTGGTTTGATCCTGATCGTTCTCGGCGTGCTCTTTTGGACGGGCCACGATCTGGAGTTGATTCCGGTTCACATCTACATCGGCCTTTTCTTCGTGTTGCTACTCTGGACGCAATCCCTGATGGCGGCGCGCGCCAAGGTGGGCTTGGGCCTGGTCGGCGTCGAAATTGTGTGGGGCATCGCCGTGCTGGTTCTCGGCATGATGCAAGGACAACTGCTTCCGGGAAACGCGCACTGGGTGATTCAGGTGCTCCACCTGCTGCTGGGCGCCGGGGCCATCGGCTTTGCCGAAGCGTTGGGCGCCCGGATGAAGCGTGCGACGCGACCCGAGTAACGCTGCCGAAGTTTATCCATCCGGTTGCTGAGTCTTATCCCCATTCCAAGTCGACCCGCCGGACGTCACGATCCGGTCAAGCCAGTCTTGCCAAAACAAAGGAAGACCCGCAGGGTATGAGATACGAGCCCTACAATCCCAGGCCCATCATCCATAGGCCCGATACAAGTGGTTTGGTGGCTCAAAATTCCCACCATACCAGCAGGCAGCGGAGCGCGGCATGATGTTCGTGCAGAGTATCGGGGCTTCGCGGAGAAGTTGCCGGCGGGGGCAAATCAGCGGTTGCTTGCTGCGGGCAGTAGGGGCGACCCTCGTGGTCGCCCGCGGGCGGGCACAAGGCCCGCCCCTCCCTAACCCAACTTTCGCAGTTGAAGGGGTGTGCAGCCAGTAAGTGGCTTGTTTTCAGCAAAGCGTTCTTCAAGGTCGGCACTACATTTGCAACTTTGGCGAAGCCGTCTGTGAAATCTCCTGCGCCTTGATTCTCGGTGGCGGCTGGGACGGCAGCGTGAGCTCCAGGCGATGCAACATCAGTTGCTGATCGGGTTCTGGCTGCGTATAGCGGGGCATGATCAGCCACCGTCCGTCGGTGGTGGGGAGGCACACGTCGAGCATTTGAATCGTGGCCAGTTTTTCCAGCACCGCACGCGGCGTGAGGCCCGGCGCTAAGGCTTCGAGCCTTTGTTTCAGGGTGACGGAAAGGGCGTAGGCCAGAAAGGCCACGAAGATGTGGGCCTCCACGCGCTTCTCCAACTGATGATCGATCGGACGCAGCCCCAATTCGCTCTTCAGGATTTTGAAGGCCGCCTCAATCTGGGTCAGTTGCACCTAACGTTCCCACAATACCGAGGGGTCTTCACCCACCGGGTTCGAGCGCAGCAGATAATGTCCGTCCCGCCGTTCCGCCTTCTTCAACTTCTCTTTGTCCACATGAAAGGTGAACGTCGGGCGCGTGACCTCCTCGCCTTCTTCGGGCAAGTGAATCGGCACGAAGCCGAAGGCCCGCCCCGCTTCCTTCTTGGCGGCCCCGATCCGCAGCAGGAGTTGATCGCGAGCCGGGCAACTGCGGCGCAGCTTGCGCAGCGTCTTCAACAACCCGACCAGCTTGCGCCGCCGCATCGCCTGCTCCTTGGCTCGCCGCCCTTCGCTCTTGGCCAGCACATATAATTCTCCACCCTCCGCGAACAGCTTCACCTCCACCGACTCGCGCACCTTCTGCCACGGCAACTCCAGCCACTTCTTCTCGTACTGTCGAATCTTGCCCCGCGGCGTGTCCACCAGATAAAACACTTTTCGCTCCGGGTCGCGCATCTCCTCCAACACTTCCTCGGTCGGTGTCCCCCGGTCCATCACCCACACCCGCCGCGCCCGCCCATACTGCGCTTCGATCTTCGCCAGAAAGCTCCGCAGCGTCGTGCGGTCCGACGTATTGCCTTCCATCACTTCGTAGGCCAGCGGCAGCCCTTCCGGCGTGACCACCAGCGCGATCACCACTTGCCGACAATCGAACCGCTTGTCCCGGCTGTAGCCATACCTCGCCTTGGGAATCTCTTCACCCTCGCCTTCGATGTACGTGCTGGTCAGGTCGTAGAACAACACATCGAATCGCGCCTGGAACAACTCTTGCCAGCGTTGCTTGAGATGATCGAACAACGCCGCCTTGTGTTCCACCACGCGGTCCAGGCAGCGATACAATCGATCCTTCTCCACCACCCGAAAGCCCGTGGCCGGCGCAATTCCATCTCCCCCAGCTTTACCTGCACGCCATCCAGCGCGTCGGCGGGAATCTCACGGTCTTCCGGAAACAAGCTCAGCGTCGTCGCCCGCTGTTCGGCTTCATCAAACACCTCCAGCCTCTCTCGCCACGCCGCTGCCTGGCGATCATTGATCTCTCCCAAAAACAAGACCTGCCGTTGCGCCACTCGCCCCGAACCCACACGGCGATTCTCCACCCCGCTGAAATAGCGGTGCGCCTTGCCGTCCTTGAATCGCCTTTTGCTGCGCAGAAACATCGCCAGCGCGCATCCTGACAAATCCCCTCGGTGCTTGTAAAGGGGGTAGGTCGGCACTACAGCGCCTTTTCCATAGGCTGGCATTGACAACTCAGAAGTTGCACCGATACAGAGTCCGAATATCACCCAGAAAACTTGCCAACTGCGAAAGTTGGGCTAGCGATCATCGTTATGCAAGGCGACAAGGTTATTTGGAGCGCCCCCCAGAACCAAAGCCCCGGAGCATATTTTCCAGACTGTTCCGACGTTGATCGGAATGACTCAGTTCCGATTAAAAAGCACCACAATTAGGACACTGCCGGGCGGCGGGGCCGTTGACAACCTTATGCTTTTAACGTAGATTTTCTGGCGTGAAACGATCCGACCGGCGCGTCCGGCTGTGGTCGGGCCCCTTCCCGCGCCGTCATAAAATGAGGAGCGCAACCGCCGCGGCCCCAAGGCCTCAATGATCAAAAGGACCATTCTGATTCTATGGATAATGACCCTGGCTGTCCTGCTCACGATCGCGAACTAGGCATGGACCGGCGCATCACCCGCCGCGATTTCCTGAACGGAATGGCTGTCGTCATCGGCACATCGCTGCTGCCTGCTGGAGGCGATGCCGATGAAGGCGGCCTCACCATTCCTTCGCGGCCTCCCGAAGGACAGGGAGCGGACGACTCCGCGCAAGAGCCTTTGCTGGCAAAAGGTATCACCCCGCGGGATTCCCGATATTGCCCGCCAACCCTCAGCGGCATGAGGGGCAGCCATCCCGGCTCCTTCGAATCGGCACATTTGACCCGCGACGGCGACTTTTGGAAGGCGGCCACGCAACCCATCAACACCGGCGAGTCTTACGACTTGGTGGTGGTGGGCGGTGGCATCAGCGGCTTGGCCGCAGCCCATTTTTACCGGGGCCGCGCTGGCCGCTCTGCCCGCGTCCTCATCCTCGATAACCATGACGATTTTGGCGGACACGCCAAGCGCAATGAATTTCATATTGCCGGGCGGATGCTGCTCATGAATGGCGGAACCATGAGCATTGAGTCGCCTTTTCCCTATAGCAAGGAAGCCGCAGGTCTGATGACAGAGCTTCGCATTGATCCGCCAGCGCTGGAGGCCAAGTGCGCCGATCATTCGTTGTATCATTCCCTGGGTTTGAAGCCAGCCGTGTTCTTTGACAAAGAGACTTTTGGCGTGGATCGCCTGGTGAGCGGTTTGCCCGGCGGGCTCTATGGCAGTCACGCGGCGACCGTGAAAGAATGGGCGGAGTTCGTGGCCAAAACGCCACTGGCGGCGGAGGCACAACATGACATTGCGCGAATCGAGGCGGCAAACATTGATTACATGCCCGGCGTCCCGGAAACTGAAAAGAAAGGCAAGCTTTCCAGGATAAGTTACAAGGACTTTCTGTTGAAGATTGCGAAGGTTCATCCTGACGTCATTCCTTTCTACCAGACGCGCACCCACGGCCTCTACGGCGTGGGCATTGACGCGGTTCCGGCGCTCGATTGCTGGGCCATCGGCTTCCCCGGCTTTCAAGGCATGAATCTGGCGCGAGTCCCTACGCCGCGTTTGAGCTTCACGGCTGAGGGCGCGGTGACGCCGCAGAAGCCCTACCACTTTCACTATCCGGATGGCAACGCCTCCATCGCCCGGATGCTGGTGCGGTCGCTGATACCCGGATCTATCCCTGGACACACAGCGGAAGACGTCGTCACCGCCAAAGTGGATTACACCCAGCTTGACCGGAGTGGCTCGCCGGTTCGCATCCGGCTGAACAGCACGGTGGTTCGCGTGAAGCACGCGGGGGATCCGGCTTCGGCCCAAGAGGTAGAGATCGCCTATGCTCGCGGCAAAAGCGTCTATACCACACATGCAAAAGGAGTTGTGCTGGCCTGTTGGAATATGATGATTCCGTTCCTGTGCCCGGAATTGCCCGCGAAACAAAAAGATTCCTTACGATATGGAGTAAAAGTCCCACTGGTTTACACCACCGTGGGACTGCGCAACTGGACGGCTTTCCAGAAGCTGGGTATTGAAGCCGCATCCTGCCCGGGCATGTTTCATTCATCCGCCATGCTCAATATGGCTGTAAACATTGGAGACTTCACCAGTCCGAAGTCGCCGGAGGAGCCCGTGCTGCTGCGCATGTTGCGCACGCCCTGCCAGCCGGGACTCTCCGCAAGGGATCAACAGCGGGCGGGCCGCTTTAACCTGTTTGCCACTTCGTTTGAAACCTTCGAGCGCAACATCCGCGACCAACTGGCGCGCATGTTGCGCGGCGGAGGGTTCGATCCGGCCCGCGACATTGAGGCCATCGCCGTCAATCGCTGGCCGCACGGCTACGCTTACGAGTACAACCCGCTGTGGGATCCCGATTGGCCGAAGGGCGAAGCTCCCAACGAAATCGCGCGTAAGCCCTTTGGCCGCATCGCCAACTCCGACGCCGCCGCGGCTGCCTACACCGACCAAGCCATCGATCAAGGTTACCGGGCCGTCGAGGAGCTTTTCGCGGCGACGTAACCCGGCGCGGGTGTAGGGTGGATCGATTTTCTCTTCGTCAGCGCAAGATATACAGTCAGTTGTATATGTTCCCTTGCTTTGATGTTACAGTGGTCCCGTTGAGGGACAAAGCTGAAAAGCTCGCGTATGCGACCGTCGTTTGGAAGCGTGACTCCAGGGAGGTCCTCTGCGGCTTCCCCGAGGACGCCAGGCAGAACTTGGGTTTTCAACTTTGGCAGCTCCAGCAAGGCGAAAGACCCAGTGATTACCGGCCGCTGCCTTCGGTTGGGACAGGCGTTTTTGAACTACGGGATCAAGATGAGAGGGCCTGGTACCGCGTCGTTTACCTATCGAGAATCAATGATGTGATTTACGTTCTTCACTGTTTCGAGAAAAAGAGCCGTGGAATGCCGGGAAGGGATTTCGAAACGGCGGCTGAAGGCTGTGAGAGGGCGTTTGGAAGAGGAGAAGAAACGTGAAAAGTACTGCTAGCAAGTCTTCGCATGTGACGCGAGGAAACGTATTTGACGATCTCGGCTTTTCTCCGGAGCAGGCAATGGCCCTGAAGTTCAAGGCCGGGTTGTATCAGGCGATTCTAAGGTACGCCCGGAAATATACACAAAAGGAATTGCAAGTGATCCTGGGAGAACCGCAGCCTCGGGTCAGCGAATTGCTAAACGGAAAGATCGCCAACAAGAGCGTTGACAAATTGCTTTACTACGCGGGACGGCTCGGCATTGAAGCGAACGCCAAATTCGCGCAGACACGTAAGGCGGTCGTTGAGAAAGAACTCGCCACGGCCGGCACGACAGCCTAGCCCGGGTCTATTCACGAAGTTTTACGCGTGACCGCCGGGCACGTTTTAACTATGCCGTTACCGCGCTGTCTGCGATCCGAGACCAATAAATATTCGAGACGCCGTTCTTCGAAACGACTAAAACGTACCCTGAGGGTCCCCTACTTCGCATCAACGGCTTGGCGGTAATACGCTTCCAGGCCCATGTAATCATCATCCGGCAGATTAGCGAGGATCAAGCGCCGGACTTGGAGCGGATCAATCGCACCCTGGTATTTGTAAACCACTTCGCCCGAGGGGCTAATCAACATGGTATAAGGCACGGCGCCGTTCCAACCGGGATCGAAGGCCGCCATCAAGTCGTAGATTCTCGGGGAACCGAAGATGAGGTTCGAGGTGGTGGCGTGTTGCTTCTGGAGGTCGCGCAGAACGCCGCCCTGTTCGTCGGGGTAATTAATGCTGACGGTCACCAGCCTAAACCGGCGGTGTCCGTACATGCGGTACATGGTCTGAAGCGCGGGGAACTCTTCCAGGCACGGCCCGCACCAAGTGGCCCAGAAATTGACCAGCAGCAAATTGCCCGTGGCATTCTTGCGCAACGCCGTCAAGTCAGCAGCGGTCGCGGGCTTGATGGCCACTGGCTGGCTTTCGATCCGGGCGAGGGCGGCGGCGCTCGATGATTTCTTGTACATCCACTTGGTTGAGCAACCCACTGAAGGCGTTTGGGGCATCTGGACAGGCTCACCGGCCAGCAGTTCGTCAAGGGCGAGGCGGGCGTCCTGGCGGGTCACGTACTGCACGCGGGGGTTGTTATCGATGCGCCCTTCGTAACGCAATTTCCGTTGCGCGTCAAAGATGAAGACGTGGGGCGTGGCGGTGGGCCCGTAGGCGCGCGCCACCTTCTGCGTATCGCCATCATAGAGGTAAGGGAAATTGAAATGGCGGTAAGCGGCGCGAATCTTCATTTCAGCGAACGAATCGCTGACGTCGGTGTAGCCGAGCTCGTCAGGGCGGATAGCTTCGGGATTATTCGGCTGGATGGCCACAAACGCCACGTCCCGGCCTTTGTAATCGTCCACCAGCTTCTTGATGCGCGTTTCATAGAGCTGGGCGGTGGGGCAATGATCGCAAGTGAAGATCACCACCAGAACTTTGGCGGAAGCATAGTCTTTGAGGCAGTGGGTTTTACCATCGACGCCGGGCAGACAAAAATCCGGCGCCGAAGAACCAATGGCGAGCGTCAGCGGGTGCTGCTGCGCAAGCGCCGATCCGCAGACCAGGAAGATGGGTAAAAGCCAACGCAAGGTGGAGCGGAACATGGGTAACGCCTTTCTCTGATTCGCCAATGCCTACAGCCTGCGCCGTTGATCTCCCCTAGCCGGCGACTGTTCGGCCCGTCCACGGGCGGGCAACAAGGCCCGCCCCTACAACAGGAACTGGTTTCCCGAAGATGATCTCACGACCGGCGCGGCACATCAATCGTTTCGCTGGATTCCCGCCGGCGCGGGAATGACCTGGATCGCGGCCTTTGGCTCGGAAACCAGCGAAAAGCCGCAGACTTCCTGGAATTCGCGGCAAAATCGTGGGCTCAGGAAAAGAGGCGCGCGGCGGTAAGTGCTCGCAGTGATAAACTGCAACTGGCCAGGGGCGAAATAGCGAGGGCGCGTCTTGCTTCGTCAGAGTATAACCCAGGGAAGCATTCCAGAATCGCAGACCCGAAGGTCTGCGGCAGCCAGCCAGATTATCATCCCGATTGGGGGGTGCGGTGAAGGACTTCTTCATCAGCTACAACAAAGCTGACAGGGCATGGGCGGAGTGGATCGCCTGGATTTTGGAGGAGGCGGGTTATTCAGTCGTGGTCCAGGCTTGGGACTTCCGACCGGGTGGCAATTTTGTCCTGGAGATGCACAAAGCGGCACAGGAGACTCAAAAGACGATCCCGGTTTTGTCCGAGGATTACCTCAAGGCTGAGTTCACTCAGCCGGAATGGACCGCTGCCTTTGTACGCGATCCTCAAGGGAACAAGCGGACGCTGATCCCGGTCCGAGTTAAGGAATGCAAACCCACTGGGCTCCTTGCCTCGGTGACCTACGTCGACCTCGTGGGGCTCGGCGGGCAGGAGGCACGAGAAACCGTTCTCGGAGCTTTCAGCGAGCGTGCCAAGCCTGCACAAGCTCCTACATTTCCGGGGACTGCGACCAAGTCCCTCCTCGGGCAAGTCAGCCACGAGCCAGTACCATACCCGGGGAAGACGCGGAATATGCCTTATCCGAGAAATCCCTTCTTTACCGGGCGTGAGAAGGTCCTGAACGATTTGCATCAAGCGCTGGCGAAGAGCGGAAGGGCCGCGCTCACTGGCCTGGGTGGTCTTGGCAAGACGCAGACTGCCGTCGAGTTCGCCTACCTGTATCGCAAAGATTATGAATCGGTGTTCTGGGCCAAGGCCGAGTCACGGGAGACCCTCGTTTCTGATCTGGCATCGCTGGCAAGCCTATTGGGCCTGCCGGAGAGCGCAGCCAAAGAGCAGGAAATTGCCGTAGGCGCCGTGAAGCGGTGGCTTGAAGCTAATGCAGGGTGGCTGCTGATCCTCGACAATGCGGACGACCTGGCCCTGGCGCGCGAATTCATTCCTCACGACTTCAAGGGCCACATTCTTCTCACAACCCGTGCGCACGCAACGGGTGCAGTTGCCGAGCGAGTCGAAATCGAAGAAATGGAGCCCGAAGAGGGCGCGCTGCTCCTGCTCCGCCGGGCTGGCTTGATTGCGGAAGACGCTCCACACGATACCGCCAACCCAGCGGATGGGAAGTTGGCAGAGCAAATCTCCTCCGAACTCGGAGGGCTGCCGCTGGCGCTTGACCAGGCCGGAGCATTTATTGAGGAGACGCCTTGGAGCTTGGCGGAGTACATTGATCTCTACAGGTCGGAAGGGGCGAAGCTGCGGGAAGAGCGCGGCGAACTGGGCGATCATCCCTCCGTCACCGTGACATTCTCCCTTGCCTTCCAGAAGGTGGTTCAGAACAACCCAGCCGCCGCAGACCTGATCCGCGTTTGTGCTTTTCTCGCGGCGGACGTAATCCCCGAAGAAATCTTCACTGAGGGTGCGGCGGAACTGGGAGATAACCTCAACGAAGCCGTGAAGAGCAAGGTAGACTTTGCAAGAGTGATCAAGGACGCCGGACGGTTTTCGCTGATAGATCGGGATGTTCAGAATAAGGCGCTCGACATTCACCGTCTCGTTCAGGCCGTGGTTAAGGATGGAATGACTGGAAGCGAACAGCGGCGGTGGGCAGAATGCGCAGTTCGGGTGGTGAGTCGGGCCTTTCCCCGAGTTGAATTTTCGAACTGGCTGGAATGCGAGCGCCTCCTTCCCCATGCTCAGGTTTGCGCTGCACGGGTCGAAGAGTTTGGCTTCGACTTTGTCGAAGCAGCACTGCTGTTCAACAAAGCGGGGGTTTATTTGTACGAACGTGCCCGCTTCACGGAGGCCGAGCCGCTCTACCGGCGGACGCTGGCGATTCAGGAGAAGACGCAGGGACCGCAGCATCCCGACGTGGCCGCGAGCCTCAACAACCTGGCTTTGCTTTACTACAACCAGGGGAAATACGCCGAGGCCGAGCCCTTCCATCAGCGGGCTCTGGCGGTTCGGGAGAAGGCGCTGGGACCGGAGCATCCCGACGTGGCCGCCAGCCTCAATAACCTGGCGGAGCTTTACCGTGGCCAGGGGAAATACGCCGAGGCCGAACCGCTCCACCAGCGGGCGCTGACGATTTGGGAGAAGGCGCTGGGACCAGAGCATCCCAATGTGGCCTTCAGCCTCAACAACCTGGCTTTGCTTTACGACAGCCAGGGGAAATACGCCGAGGCCGAACCGCTCTACCGGCGGGCACTGGCGATTCGGGAGAACGCGCTGGGGCCGGAACATCCCGACGTGGCCACCAGCCTCTACAACCTGGCGTTGCTTTACGACAGCCAGGGGAAATACGCCGAGGCCGAGCCGCTCTACCGGCGAGCGCTGGCGATTCAGGAGAAGGCGCTGGGGCCGGAGCATCCCAATGTGGCCAACAACCTCAACAACCTGGCGTTGCTTTACGACAGCCAGGGGAAATACGCCGAGGCCGAGCCGCTCCACCGGCGGGCGCTGGCGATTCAAGAGAAGAGGCTGGGGCCGGAGCATCCCGACGTCGCCACCAGCCTCAGCAACCTGGCAGAGCTTTACTGTGGCCAAGGGAAATACACCGAGGCCGAGCCCCTCCATCTGCGGGCGCTGGCGATTCGGGAGAAGGCGCTGGGACCGCAGCATCCCGACGTCGCCAACAGCCTTAACAACCTGGCTTCGCTTTACGACAGCCAGGGGAAATACGCCGAGGCCGAGCCGCTCCACCAGCGGGCGCTGGCGATTTGGGAGAAGGCGCTGGGGCCGCAGCATCCCCACGTGGCCACCAGCCTGAACAACCTGGCGTTCCTTTACCACAGCCAGGGGAAATACGCCGAGGCCGAGCCGCTCCACCAGCGGGCGCTGGCGATTTGGGAGAAGGCGCTGGGACCCGATCACCCTAACGTGGGCTCCAGCCTCAACAACTTGGCGGGACTTTACGATAGCCAGGGGAAATACGCCGAGGCCGAGCCGCTCTACCAACGAGCACTGGCCATTCGGGAAGTGGCGTTGGGACCGGATCATCCCGACGTGGCAACGGTGCTTGAGAACTACGCCGGCCTGATGCGAGAGACCGGCCGCACGGACGAAGCGGCGGAGCTGGAAGCAAGAGCCCAGGCCATCCGCGGCAAGCAGCGATGACGGCTCGCCTCGGGCCAGATCAACAGGTGAAAGTGGTCCGGCATCAGAAGCCAGCCAACCAACCGGAAGTCAAGCTCGGAGCGGACCGGTCTGACCGGTGTAATTCTTGACTTGTACCAATATTGGCCACGGCAGACCTTCAAAGTGGTTAGGTATCTGCACGCCGTCAGACGGGTACTAGGCGCTCTTCCTCGCACATTCCTGCATGTAGGCACGCAGCAGTGCATTGATGCGGGTTTGATAACCGGGCCCCTGTTTCTTATACCATTTGAGCACATCGCTATCGACCCGTATCGTCAGTTGCTGTTTCTGGGGCACAGGCTTCAGGCCGCGCCGCACGACCGCCCGGGCGAACATCTGCGGTGTCAATTCCGGCGTATCAGAAAAGTCGATTGTCGCGTCCTTCAGCGCGTCCACTCGCCTCCAGTCAGTCCGCGATTTCCTTGAAGTAGCCGATTTCTTCATGTTTCGTTGCCTTTCGAACGGAAAGGATTCGAATGACTTCATCGCTCTCCGTATGCGCGATGACGACCACGCGGCCGCTCAGCAAGCCCAAGGTCACGAACCGCGCCTCGCCGTAATCAAACCGGTCGTCCAGGATAGTGACCGTTTCGCCGGCAAACACCCCATCGATGCCAATGAAGTCGATTCCGTGTTTCTGAATGTTAGATCGCCGTTTGGCTTCGTCCCATTCATATCGCACAAAAACAGTGTAGCTACATAATGTCGTTACGTCAAGTTCGTGTACTCGTCCAGCAGATCTGTGACACTCAAGTTCGTTTGCATTGAGATAGGGCCTGGGCGAGAAGCTCGTCAGGAGTGAGATAGCCCAGAGCCTGATGGGAACGGACGGTGTTGTAAGTTCGTTCCCAGACTTCCAGTTCACGCTTGAGTTTAGTGACGGTGAGCGCGGGCCACCGGTTTAGAAGATCAACTTCAGCGCGAACTGGATGAGCCGTGGGTCCCTCACGCCCAGAACCTGGCCGAAGGTGCTGTCCGTGATGTTTCCGTCGGGCTGCAGGAATTGAGCCTGATTGAAAAGGTTATAAAACTCCGCGCGGAATTCCATCCGGGCCGCTTCGGTAAGCTGAGTGCTCTTCAAAAAGGCCATGTCGAAATTGTTGATGCCGGGCCCGCAGCAGACCGACCGGGGCGAGTTGCCAATGGTTCCGAGGGCCGGCTGTGTGAAGGCCGCGGTGTTGAAGAAGTAGTGGGTCCCGTTGCGAGGATTCATGGTTTGGAGCGTCCCAGTAAAGTTCGGCTCACCCGGATACTCGAAGTCGGCGCTGTTCATCAGCTCGATATCCGAAGATGAGGTGATGCGGATGGGGAAGCCGCTCTGCAAAGTCGTGATGCCTGACATCGCCCACCCATCCAGAAGTTTCCCGGCAAAGCCGCTGTACTTTGGAACCGGAAGCTCCCAGTAATAGCTCAACACAAACCGATTGTCGCCATTGAAAAGGCAAGGCGCATAGCTGCTCTGGAAGTTCAGGGGGTTCAAGATGTTTTCAAAGCTCGAAGCCTCATCAAAGCAGCGGCTGAAGGTGTAAGCGCCAAGAAATTGCAGTCCTTTTGCAAACTTCCTCTCCACCGAGACCTGCGCCGAATTGTAATTGGAATTGGCGATGGTATCCTGCGCGAAGATGCTGCCGAACACCGGAACGCCGTCGGGCGGGCAGCCCACGCCGGTGGTGGGCTGGCAGGCAGGAGATGAATACCGCCGCAGGCCCACCAGGGTGATCGCCGGATTATTGGGTCCGGTGACTTGGGAGACGGAACCGTAAGGCAGGTGCAAGGTCATACCCGCAGGGATGGCTCCCGCCGGAACGGAAAACGAGCTATCCGCAAAAAAAGACCCGCAGGCCAGGTTGGAAGACAGAGTGGGGTTGGAGTTGGCGTAGTAGTTTGAGATGTTCTGCAAATCCAGGCAGGTTTGCGCATTCCCAAAATTGAGGTCATGCGTGGCCAGCAAGCGATGGCCCTGGGTTCCGACGTAACCTAGCGTTAGGACCGTGGAGGTTGAGAGCTGGCGCTCAATGGTGAAGTTGTATTGGTCCATATATTGGGTGCGCATGTCCGGTTGGAATTGCCCGTAGAGCACGATGGGACGGAACACCGACCAATCCACCGGTTGGCCCGGAATTGGATTCCTGATGCCTCCAAAGGGATTGGGGCTGATGGAGCCGTTTTGGCCTTCAAAGGGCGTGTTGAATAGCGTGTTGGAAAGCACGGAGCTGCCCCCGAAGGGCGGCTCAGCGCTGAACTGCTCCAGCACCAGTTGCTCAATCGGATTGTAAAAGATGCCCCAACCCATGCGCACGCTGGTTTTTCCAGGGCCGCCGGTGATTTTGGAGAGAACCCCATCATTCCAGTTCGGGCTGAAGGCCAATCCAATGCGCGGCGCAAAAGACTTGTAATAAGTCTGGGTAAGGCCCGCGGGGATGCCTTTGTCACCCGGAATCACCAGGCCCGCGGGGAATATCGATGCGCCCGCTGTGCCCGGACCGCAGGCAGTGGAGGAAAAGCCCAGGGACTGCTCGCTGGCGGGCGAAAGCTGACAAGGATAGATGGTGTCATTCTGGCCGGGCCGGAAGGTCTGGACGTGGTGAGAGATGTCAGCCAGCGGCGTATCCAGCTCCCAGCGTAATCCGTAGTTCAATGTCAGATTGGGCTTAATCGTGAACAGTGCCACGAACCACCCCGGAGGTCTGGCCAAATCCCGCCGTCACAAATCCCATCGTTATGAAGAAATGGAAAACAAGAATAGTAGTCCACACGCGCCAGCCTGCCCTCATTTTGCTCACCTCATAACCAGAAAGTTGCTCTTAGACCCGATCCCCAACACTACTAGAATGCCCAAAAGCTATAGTAAGGAAGACAGCTTGTCAAGGATTAAAGCCCGCCGTGATGACTCATTATTTTTATCGTTATCGCCGGCCAGCAGCGCGACTTCGCGGCTTGTCAAAGGCCGGGTTCAGCGGCGATTAAAGTGGATATAATCATATCAAGTTGTCATGCTAACTTGACTCAAATCGTATCATCGCGTTATAAATGGTAATTCCGGCTTATTTGACGCCCGGGCTTGCTGGACCCCGGGAGCGATGAAAAGCCGGAGGCGTGCAAGCAAATCCATGACTGCGGCGTTTCTGTGAGCCAGGTCCGGCTAACCCCAATACTGTTCAGTTAAGGCGAGTTTCATGATCATGATCTCAGAGGCGTCGCCCGACCCCTCACCCCAACCCTCTCCCCGCCAGCGGGGAGAGGGTTGGGGTGAGGGGCTCTGGTTCAACTGTGTGCATTATTCTCGAACGGACCTTTAGTGAACAGCCTTGGGGCTAAGACCTCGCCGAATTGAGTTCACGAAGTCATAACACGAAGAGGAATCGATCGATGTCATGGGATACAAGGCGTTTCATCACTTGTGGACTTTGGTTGGTGGTGGGGTTTGCAGGATCATTGCGGCTGGCTCGCGCCCAAGTGTTCGCGTCCATTTCCGGCACAGCCCAAGATCCGTCGGGGGCGGCCTTGCCGGGAGTCACGGTCACGGCCAAGAATGCTGACACAGGATTAATCCGCAAGACGGTGACCGGCTCCGAAGGCCAATACGATCTGGCATCATTGCCGGTTGGCAAGTATGATCTGACCGCCCAGAAGAGCGGCTTCCGCTCGGAAATCCACCAAGGCGTCACCCTGGCAGTGGGTCAGGAGGCGGTGGTCAATTTGACCCTGGAACTGGGAGAAGTCCGGCAACAGGTCACGGTGAGGGGTGAACCGCCGGAAGTCAGCGCCACGACCAACGAAATTTCCGGCTTGGTGGGTGAACGCCAGGTGAAGGACCTGCCGTTGAATGGCCGCAGTTACGATGAGCTTCTGACCCTGGACCCTGGCATCGTCAATTACACTTGGGAGAGGACTGGAGGCGTGGGCGTCTCCAATTCAGCCGTGGGGAACATGTTCGCCGTCTCCGGCCACCGGCCCCAGGAAAATCTGTTTTTGCTGAATGGCGTGGAGTACACCGGCGCGGCGGAGATTGACATGCAGCCCGGAGGCACCAGCGGCCTGCTGCTGGGCGTTGACGCCGTCCGGGAATTCAATGTGTTGGCGGACACCTACCCCGCCGAATATGGCAAGCGTCCCGGAGCCCAGGTCGCCATCGTCACGCAAGGCGGAAGCAATCAGTTCCACGGCACCGCCTATGAATTTTTACGGAACAGCTCCCTTGACGCTCGTAATTTTTTTGACCACGGATCCATTCCGCCTTTTGAGCGAAACCAGTTTGGCGGATCCCTGGGCGGACCCATCCAAACAGACAAAACTTTCATTTTTGGCAATTACGAAGGCTTCCGCCAACGATTGGGATTGAGCGACGTGACGCTGGTGCCCGATCATAACGCCCGGAACGGCCTGTTACCCGGCGCCAATGGAAACCTGGTGAATGTGGGGGTTGCACCCGGAGTCTCGCCGCTGTTATCGCTCTGGCCGGTGCAGAATGGACCGGAGCTGGGCGGGGGCATTGCCGAAGCCTTCAGCCACCCCTTGCAAATCATCCGCGAGGACTTCGGCACCACGCGTATCGATCACATCTTCTCAGAAAAAGATTCATTGAGCGGCGCCTACACCATCGATGACAGCGCCGACGTTACGCCCACGATCAACCCCTTGAGTCTGGACCTCGAAAACCTTCGGGAACAAGTCCTGAGCCTGCGCGAAACCCACATCTTTTCACCCACGGTGGTGAACACGGCCTTGGTCGGCTATTCCCGAGGCTCCTATTTCTACACGGGTGAGCCCTCCGTAAACGTTCCGGGGTTTATCGCCGGACGTCCGATGGGCGCTTTGGTGATCGGCGGCAGCGCGTCACCCAATTCCGCAAGCCAGATCAGCCTGGCGGGCAGCAATATCGGCAGCAATCTCCGGATTGCCCGGAATCTCTTTACCTACGAAGATCAGGTCTCCATCACGCGCGGGGTCAGCCAGATCGATGCGGGGGTGTGGTTCCAGCAAATCCGTTCGAATGAGAATCTGGCCCTCACCCAAAATGGGCAAGCCACATTTTCAAGCCTGACCAGCTTCCTGGAGGGCAATGTCACCAATTTCCTGGCCGTTCCTACGGCCACCCCGCTCGGCTGGCGCTCGCTCGAAGGCGCGCTCTTTGTCCAGAACGCTATGAAGCTGAAACGCAACTTGACGCTATCCTTTGGCTTCCGCGACGAGTTCACCAACGGCTGGAACGAAGCCGATGGGCGGGCGGCAAACTACATCTTTAAGGATGGAATCATTCAAACCCAGCCACAGGTTGGGAATTCCGCTTTCACCGCGAACCACGCCAAATTCCTGCCCGAACCGCGAATCGGTTTGGCTTGGAGTTCGGCCGGCCATCCGAACACCGTGATTCGCGCCGGCTTCGGACTTTACGCCGATCTCCAAGACGCCCTGGGTTACCGCCTGGACCAGAACGCTCCGTTCAACACCACGTTCAGCATCAAGGATATCCCGGTGTCGCAGCTCCTGATCACTCCCGGCTCTCCTTTGCCAGCGGGAGCGAAGGTGGCGCCCGCCGGGGTTCAGCCCAACCTCGAAACGCCCACCATAGTGACCTACACTTTTAAGATTCAGCAGCAACTCTCGCCCAACACGGTTTTCAGCGCCGGTTACGCCGGTTCCCACGGCTATCACGAAATCGTGAGCATCGACGCCAATGAGCCATTCCCGTCGATTTGCCCGGCGGCGCCGTGTCCCGCTGCCCTGCCCTCCGGGACCCTCTTCTACCCCAAAGGTGCTCCCCTGGCGAATCCGGCGCTTGCCAACACCTGGAGTTGGTTCTCCGAGGGCAACAGCTCTTACAACGCTTTCGAGGCCGAATTGAACCGGCGTTTCAGCAAGGGCCTGGCCTTGCAAGGCTCTTATACGTGGTCTAAAAGCCTGGATAACGGCGACACCTTAAATGGCAGCGCCGCGTCCAATGCGCCCGGCCTCGTCATGGACCCGGGAAACCTGGGCATGGACTGGGGCTTATCCACTTTCGACGTTCGCAATGCCGCTGCCGTTAACGGAAGTTATGAGCTGCCGTTCGGACACGGAGAGAACTTCTTGAGCGGGTTGAGTGGCGCAAGCAATACCCTGGTCAGCGGCTGGAGCCTCAATACCATCCTGACCTTGCAGTCCGGTTTCCCATTCACACCGCAACTCAGCTTCAATCCCTCCAACAATGGAGACACGCGTAACCCCGATCGTCCTTCCCTCAATCCAGCCTTTACCGGCCCGGTGATTGTCGGCCGTCCCAACGAGTATTTCAATCCGAACGCTTTCATGGTTCCCCCCAACGGAACATACGGTAATCTCGGAAGGGACACCTACATGGGTCCGGGACTGGCAACGCTTGATTTCTCTTTACTCAAGGACTCGAAACTTTCGGAGAAGTTAGACGTCCAATTCCGCGCCGAATTCTTCAATATTTTGAACCATGCCAATTTCAATACACCAAACCTGATCGCGTTCACATCGCCTGCCGGCATTCCATCCCCGGCGGCCGGAGTCATCACCAGCACTTCCACCACCACCCGGCAGATTCAGTTTGGGCTCAAGCTGATTTGGTAGACAGTTGCGGGGGTAATGCGCCGCTTCTGCACGCCGTCATTCCTGCGGCGCGCCGTCATTCCCGCGAGGGCGGGAATCCAAGTCCTGCCGGTATGGAGGAAGGCGCTGCCTTAACAGAGTGCATTATCACCGGGAACTTGACTTTTTTGCTTCACGTTCTCCATATCACGTAGTCTGGCCGCGCAGTCAACCCTCTGTTATCCCAAGGCGGCGGGCGCGAACGAGGTTACAATAACTGAAATGGACCAAAGCGACGGGAGCATTCAGGCCGTGGATCAAATCGAGCAAGCGCAGAATGGTGGCTACGTGCTGACTCTGGAGGAAGTCAGCAATCTGGCGAAGGCAGGTGGCAAGCCGGCCGAGACCCTGATGAACGTGGTGGCCTTAATTGCCAAGCGCTTCAAAGCCGACGTTTGTTCAGCCTACCTGCTGGAGCCGGACCGGGCCAATCTCGTCTTGGCCGCGACGCTCGGACTTCGTCCGCAATGCATTGGCACTCTGCGCATGGGACTGCACGAAGGTCTGGCCGGCCTGGTCGCCGAGCAAGTGCGTCCGGTAGCCGTGGAACAGGTCAAAAACCATCCGCGCTTCAAGTACTTTAGAGAAGCCGGTGAGGATGCTTACCAAACGTTCCTCGGAGTTCCACTGATCGATCGCGGCGTGCTGCAAGGCGTTCTGGTGGTTCAAACGGTGGAGGCCCGCATTTTCCAGGAAGATGAGATTCGAATTCTAATGGAAACCGCGGCTCAAGTGGCACCCCTGGTGAGCGAGGCTCGTACTCTTGACCGCTTCATTGCGCCTGTCCATGAGCGGCTCTGGTCACTCGCCCGCAACCTCTGGTGGACTTGGGACCACGACTCCACCGGCTTGTTTCTGGACCTCGATCCGGTGCGCTGGAGCCAACTCAATCACAATCCCATCGCGCTGTTGGGCGAGATGCCCCTGGCCCAGATTGAGCGCCGGGCCGGGGAGCTGATGCTGCACAGCCGGATTAACTACGCCTACCGCCGCCAGCGGGAGTATCTGGAAGCGGACCGGACCTGGGGAACAAGATATGCCGGCGTTCTGCGGCCCCGACCGGTGGCGTATTTCTCCGCTGAAATCGGGCTGCACGAGTCCATTCCGGTCTATTCAGGCGGCTTGGGTGTCCTGGCCGGCGACCACATCAAGAGCGCCTCGGACCTGGGGATTCCGCTGACCGGGGTTGGCTTGTTTTATGGCCAGGGATATTTCCGCCAGCGCCTGGACCAGAACGGTTGGCAGCAGGAAGAATACCTGCAAACGGATGTCAACCAGTTGCCGATGGAACCCGCCATCGGAACGAACGGCGAGCCGGTGATGGTGGAAATCGAAACCCGCAGCGGCTCCGTCCGCGCCAAAGTCTGGCGCCTGAAAGTGGGACGTTGCGACTTGCTGCTGCTCGACTCGAACGTGGAAGGGAACGATCCCGAGGACCGCGAACTGACCTCGCGGTTGTATGGCGGAGACGGGCGCATCCGCATCCGCCAGGAATTGCTGCTGGGCATTGGCGGTTTCCGCGCTTTGAGAGCCATGGGAATCACCCCCAGCGTCCTTCATCTGAATGAGGGACACAGCGGATTCGCCGTGCTGGAGGCAATCAGCAGCAGGATGCACGATGAGGGCCTGAGCTTTGACGAGGCCCTGCCCCGGGTTTCCCGGGAGGTAGTCTTCACCACCCACACTCCGGTGCCGGCGGGTCATGACCGCTTCGGCGCTGGGTTGATTGAGGAGCATCTTGGGCCTCTGCGCGAGCGCCTGGGACTATCCGAAGAAAGGCTGATGGCGCTGGGCCGCGAGGATGCTGATAACCCGCATGAAGAGTTTTGTATGACCGTGCTGGGCTTGAGACTCTCGCGCCACGCCAATGCCGTTTCGGCCCTGCACGGCGAGGTGTCCCGCGCCATGTGGACCCAGCTTTATCCCGGCAAGCCGGAGGACGCGGTCCCCATCGGCCACATCACCAATGGCGTCCACGTTCCCTCCTGGCTGGCGCCGCAAATGTTCCGCCTTTATGACCGGCACCTGGGAACGGGCTGGCACGAGCACAGCAGTGAAGCCCGCATATGGGAAGGAATTGAAGGCGTGGATGACGGTGAACTCTGGGAAACGCACCTCAGCTTGAAATCCCGCCTGCTGGAATTTGTCCGCTCCCGCGCCGTGAAACAAGCCGAGCGCCGTGGCGAGCCGGCGAAAACTCTGCAAAGGCTCAGCCGTTTGCTCAGTCCCGATGCCCTGACCATTGGATTTGCCCGGCGCTTTGCCACCTACAAGAGAGCCAATCTGATTCTGTCGGATCTCGAACAATTGGCGTCGATGGTCAATGATCCGAAGCGTCCCGTGCAGTTTGTTTTCGCCGGGAAGGCCCACCCGCGCGACGAACCCGGCAAACGGATTTTGCAACAGATCGCCGAAATGATGCGCGACCCGCAGTTTGCCGATAAGTTCGTCTTCGTGGAAGACTATGACATCAACGTGGGGCGCCACCTGGTGCAGGGCGTCGATGTTTGGTTGAATAATCCGCGGCGGCCCTTCGAGGCGTCCGGCACCAGCGGTCAAAAGGTGGTGTTGAACGGCGGCCTGAATCTCTCAATCCTGGATGGCTGGTGGGCGGAAGCATACGACGGGCTGAACGGCTTTGCCATCGGAACCGGCAGAACCCATTCCAACTTGGAGGTTCACGATGCACGGGATGGAGAGAACCTGCGCCGCGTTCTTCGCGAAGAAGTGATCCCCCTCTATTATCAACGCGACCACGATGGCTTGCCGCGAGGCTGGATCAAACGCATGAAGCGCACCATCCGCACCCTCGGCTGGCGATTCAATGCCGATCGCATGGTGATGGATTACACGCTGAAGTGCTACGTCCCTGCGGCGGGCGGTACTTCCAGTGACATGCGGCCCACCGGGTGAGAACCTGTTAATGGGTCTGTGCGAGCCGAAGGGGGTGTACGCGTGTCCCAAAAGGTCTGACGGCGGATGTCGCGCGGCATGTTTGCCAGCGCGCCGGAAGCTCGGCGGCACGGGCGGTCTCGATCATCAACCGGGAAGTCGATCTGTCATCGGGCTGAACGCCCTACACTGCCGAACAGACGCATCCTTGCCGCGTCAAAAGGTGCCGGCGCCACGCCTCTGCCGCCTGGTTTCTGGCTCCTACTCCAATCCCGGAATGCCCAATTATTTCCGGAGCTTGCGCACCCTTGAGGTTAGCCCGCATTTCTCACCAGCTTTTTGAAAATCGCTCAGGAGGTCTAATTTTCGGTCCTCGTCCGGGTTTTCGACCCCGCTGTCGTCAAAAGTAGGGAGTCTGGCTTCTCCTCGAGACCCTCACCCGCGTTCGATGACCCGTACGCTCTGCATGACCAGGACTCGCCACGCGGGCCGGGCACACTTCCCCCGGTGGATATTTCTCAGTGACAAGGAGGGGAATTCTTACTCCACGTTTCAGCTTCGCAGGGGAATCTGCTGAAGCTGATCCCAAATCCTCGTACCCCAACGCCAACCCGTACACCTGCTGCGCCACCAGCTCCTGCACCGTGTGCTCGATCCGCTCCGCGTCCCGATGGTCCGTAAAGCACGCCGCGAACCGCTCCACGATCCCCGTCCGCTTCTCCACCTCGCGCAGCAGCAATCCTCCCCCCATCAAAACTCGCCCGCACTTCCCGCTTCCCCAGGGGCTGACATTCAAAAGGTTTTCCGTTACACTCTGTAGTCATAAAGGCTGTCTCCTTTTCTGGCGCAAGTTTTTCTCAATAAAATACTTATGCTAGAAGAGACAGCCTTTTTCAATTGTTTAGTGAGTGGTCATGTCGCTTTGCGACACCCACAAAGCATGAAAATGCGTACGAGATACGGTTATGATTGACTCAGCCTGCGCAGGACGAAGGCTGGAATTTCTTGGAGCGGCAAGCCCGCTAGTGAGTCTGGCCTGGACATCGCCCCGAACCCCAAATTGTCGCCTCGTTTTCACGAGAGCACGCAGGGCAGACTGTTTCATGCTTCGATGTCCTCCGGCGCAGGGAGAAAGGAGCCGATCATGGAGAGCATTATTAGTTGTTGCGCCGGCCTGGATGTGCACAAGGCGTCGGTCGAAGCCGGTGTGCGACGGATGGAGACCGACAACCGCTTGCACCAGGAAACGCGTCACTGGGGAACCATGACGCGAGACCTTCGGGCGATGGCCGATTGGATGGACGCTCAAGGAGTCACCCCTGTGGCCATGGAATCGACCGGCGTGTACTGGAAACCGATCTACAACATTCTGGAGAGCCGCTTCACCGTGCTGCTGGTCAATGCGCGGCATCTGAAGCAGGTCCCGGGGCGCAAAAGCGACATCCGGGACTGCCAGTGGATCGCGCAACTGCTGCAACACGGGCTGCTGAAGGGCAGCTTCATTCCGCCGCGCTCGCAGCGCGAATGGCGCGACCTGACCCGGCACCGGACACAACTGGTCGAAGAAAAGACGCGCACGGTGAATCGTATTCAGAAGGTCCTGGAAGATGCCAATGTCAAGCTGGCGTCGGTGGCCACGGACATTCTGGGTGTCTCGGGCCGGGCCATGCTCGAACGTCTGATCGCAGGTGAACAAGATCCCGTGAAACTGGCCGACTTCGCCCAGCGGCAGTTGCGGGGCAAGATCCCGGAGTTGGAGAAGGCGCTGGAAGGGCATGTGACCGAGCACCATCGGTTCATGCTGCGGCTGCTGTGGAAAGAACTGGCCCAGCAGGAGGGTTTGATCGCCGAACTGGAGGCCAAGATCGAGGAGGTGACGCGCCCTTTCGCGGCGGAGATCGAGCGCCTGGACGCAGTGCCCGGCGTGGATCGCCGCGTGGCTGAGGTGGTGCTGGCGGAAGTGGGAGCAGACATGAAGCCATTTCCCAGCCATCAGCACGTGGCCTCTTGGGCGGGGATGTGTCCGGGTAATGAAGAAAGCGCTGGGAAGCGGCAGAGGCGACGCATCACGCCGGGCAATCGCTGGTTGAAACGGACCTTGGTGCAGGCAGCCTGGGGTGCCAGTCACACCAAGAACGCGTACTTGGCATCGCAATACCGCCGCTTGGTGGGCCGACGGGGCAGGAAACGGGCTCTGGTGGCGGTGGGTCATTCGATGCTGGTGATCTTCTATCATATGTTCAAAGAGGGTACGACTTACACTGAGCTCGGCGGCGACTTCTTTGATCGTCTCGAACCGCAGCGCCTGACCCGTTATTACGTCAAGCGCCTGGAACGCCTCGGTCATAAGGTCATGCTCCAACCCAGCGTCACTGCCTGACCGAAATTTTCAGGGCAGAAATCCGGGCTAGTGGTGGTCCCGAGATTCGCGCTTTAGCCCCTGAGGCCCTCAGCGGCTAAAGCCGCTTCTCCACCTCACGCAGCAGCAATCCTCCCCCATCGCTGGTGATCGTCCCTCCATCAAAACTCGCCCGCACTTGCCGCTTCCCCAAGGGCTGACATTCAAAAGGTTTTCCGTTACACTCTGTAGTCATAAAGGCTGTCTCCTTCTCTGGCGCAAGTTTTTCTCATCAAATTGCTGATACCAGAAGAGACAGCCTTTTTCAATTGTTTAGTGAGAAATTCGGGCTAGAGGGCCAGCCGACACATAGGGACTTGTTCGACGCTGCCATTGGGACCGTACGCCGTCCGGCGGACTTGTAGCAGCTCCAGTGCAACGTCGTATGGCAGAGAATGGACGCCGGGCTCATAGCGCGTGACTTCTTTCCCGATGCCATGATCCACCGGCGAAAGAATTTCCACCTTCACGGGCTGTCTCTTCCCCGCTGGACCTTCCACGGCAGGATTAAAGGCGAGGTTCTCAGATTGTAGATGCGTTCGCTAGATAGGTGTTCTGTAAATAAGTAGACTGTTAGCCGCGTTTGTGTTTTAATGGGGCCATGCCCTTTGCGAAGCGGCGCAAGGCCCTGGAATTTACCGACGAAGAGTTCAAAAAGCTGGAGGCGCTTCGCCGCTCGCGGGCGGAAGAAAGACGACGGACGGTGCGGGCTGCCATCCTGCTGGATGCGCGGGCGGGAAGGAGTGACCAAGCCGTCGCGCAGGCCCAACGCATCAATCGGAACACGGTGGTGCGCTGCATTAATAAGTGCCTGCGATTTGGGGTGGAGGCAGCGCTGGGGGAGCTGCCGCGGGCCGGACGGCCTCGTCGGCTGAGCGATACAGCGGTCACTTGGGTGCAGGACTGCGCGTGTCGGAAGCCGAAGGAGTTGGGTTACTCTTGCGAGCTGTGGACGTATCAGCGGCTGATCGAGCATCTTCACCGGCATTGCACGGAGGCTGGATATCCCGAGTTGCTTCGGCTGAGCCGCTCCAAGCTGCATAAGATTCTGACCCAAGCCGAGATCCGCCCTCACAAGATCCGCTATTATGTGGAGCGACGCGATCCGGATTTCGAGCGGAAAATGGCGGCCATCCTTCATGTCTACAAGGAAGTGGAGGTCACCAACGGGGAGCGAGTGAGCGGCAGGCTGCCGGAACTCCCGATGGCGACCCTGTCCTACGACGAAAAGCCTGGCATCCAAGCTCTGGCTCCCACGACGCCGGACCGTCCTCCGGTGCCCGGCCGACACCCCCGCTTTCTGAGGGACTATGAATACAAGCGTCTGGGCACCGCCTCGTTGCTGGCCGGATTGGACCTGCACACGGGACGGGTGACGGAGATGGTCTGCGAGAGGCACCAAAGCCGTGATTTTATTGCCTTTCTCCAGAAGCTCGACGCCACCTATCCGGCGGGCATTCCGATTCGTTTGTTGCTGGACAATCATTCGGCGCATATTTCCCGGGAGACCCAAAGTTATTTGGCGACTCGGCCCCAGCGTTTTGTGTTTGTCTTTACGCCGAAGCATGGATCATGGCTCAACTTGGTGGAAAATCTTTTCAGCAAAATGACGCGGAGCATGCTCCGGGGCATTCGCGTGGCCAGCAAGCAGGAATTAATCGAACGCATCCATCTGTACTTTGAAGAGGTCAATGCTGATCCCGTGGTCTTTCGCTGGAAATACAAGATGGACGAAATCACCATTGACTAATTATATAGAGAACGATCATCTAGTCCGGTGTCGAGGAGGCGGGTGGGGTGGATACGGGCTCGGCGGGTGGCGCGGCGGCCACCGGCGCGTTTTCGCTTTCGATGGTTACCTTGATCTGTGCGGTCACTTCGCGGTGCAGCTTGACGCCCACCTGGTGCTCGCCGATGGACTTGATGGGGCTCAAAAGTTGGACCTTGCGGCGGTCGATGTGATAGCCCTTGGCGCCCAGACCCTCGGCAATGTCAATGGAGGTGACCGAACCGAAGAGCGATCCGTGGTCGCCGGTCTTGCGTTTGAAGGTGAGCTGAACTTCATTCATCAGCTTGGACAGGTCTTCCGCGTCACCGCGCTCCTTGGCCTCGACCTTCAGAAACCTCACGCGCTGCTGCTCCACCCACTTGCGGTTCTGGGGGGTGGCGGCGACAGCGAGCTTCTTGGGTAGAAGGTGATTGCGGCCATAACCACCCGCCACCTTCACAATTTGCCCGCGCGATCCAAGATTTTCGACTTCTGCAAGAAGGATGACTTCCATTGAAAAACTCCCTGATTCAAGTTTCCTGCGTCCGCGGGTTGCAGACGGGTGGTCACGGTGCGCATTGCGCTGTCATTCTGAGCATTGACAGCCTTTTGGCTGCCCATCATTGGCAGAAACTCGATGCATAAATCATTTAGATTCAGCATTCGCTCTCCTCTGGCGACGCGTCGAGTTTCTGCCAATGATGGGCAGCCAAAAGGCTGTGATCGCTCAGAATGACAGGGGAAGGGCCCAGTATGACGGTTTTCAGGCACGGTTAAGACCTTCCTTGACAGTCACCTAGAGGTAGTTCGCGAACAATCCGGGTCAAACCTTCGCCGCAAAGGAAAGCAACGCGATATTGCGGGCGCGTTTGATGGCAAGGGCCACGCTGCGCTGGTGCGGCGAGCAGGTTCCGGTGAGGCGGCGTGGCAGAATCTTGCCGCGCTCGGAGACAAACTGGCCGATGAGCCTGACTTCCTTGTAATCGATGAAGTCAATCTTCTCCTCGCAGAATTTGCACACCTTGCGGCGCCGGAAATACTGCTTGCGGCCTCCGGGAGCGCCGGACGGGCCGCTCGGTCTCGCGCCGCTCGAGGGTCTTGAGCCGCCGGGTCTCGATCCGCTGCGGCCTTCGGGCTTGTAAGTTCTTCGGGGTGGGGGCATGACAATCGGCTCCTTTTAACTTTAGCTCTGGGCAGCTCCCTCCGCAGGGGGCACAGGCTCAACGGGTGCGATAGGAACGACGGGCGGCGCGGCGGGCTTGGGCGCGGGCCGGCGGGCCGCTCTCTTCTCGCGAATCACTTTCATCTTGGCGGCGCGCTTCAATTCCTCATCGACGCGAACCGTCATAAATTTGATCACGGTGTCGGTCACCTTCAGCCGCCGCTCGAGCTCCTTCACGGTATCGCCGCTGCCTTCGAGAATGAAGAGGACGTAGAAACCTTCGCGCTGGCGCTCCACGCGGTAAGCCAGGCGGCGGCGGCCCAGCTTCTCCACCTTTTCGATCTTGCCTCCGGCTTCGGTGGCAAAGGTCTCCATATGGGCGATGAGTTTTTCAATTTCCTCATCGGCCAGGTCAGGCCGAACAATGAAAATCACTTCGTATTTGCGCATGAAACCTCACGATTCCGGCGGTTGAATCCGCTGATTGTAGCGGTTCATGGCCGTTTGAATACCTTCATTGAGAATCACACTCGCAGACTGCACGGCGCGGTCCACCATTTCCGCCACCGTTTCCAGATCGGCCTTGCGGAAGCGGCCCAATACCAGCGAAGCCCGGTCGGCAACCGGATGATCCGGCCCGACGCCCATGCGGATGCGAATAAAGCGGTCCGACTGGATCGACCCGATGATCGACTTCAAACCGTTGTGGCTGCCGGCGCTGCCGCTGGACCTGATGCGCAGACTGCCCAGCGGCAAGTCCAGCTCATCGACAAAAACCAGCAGGTCCTCGGGCTGAATTTCATAGCGGTCGAGGAGCCGGGCGATAGACTGGCCGCTCAAGTTCATGTAAGTCTGCGGCTTGGCCAGAATCACTTCGTGGCCTTCCCAGCGGCCGCGCGCTGTCAGTGCCTGCGCCTCGGGCCGGGTCAATTCCAGTCCCAGGATTTCAGCCAAGCGGTCCACCGCCATGAAACCCAGGTTGTGCGGCGTCAGAACATATTCAAAACCAGGATTGCCCAAGCCGGCGATCAGCTTCATAAAGGTCGAAGAAGAGGTCAGCGGTCAAGACCCAGCCCGAGGGCGGGCACGAAGCCCGCCCATACTCCCGCGGGTGAGCCTCGGACATGAGCAAATCAGCTCTCCTTTTCTTTCTTCTTTGAGCCTTCTTCCGGTTCCTCGGTCTCTTCTTCGGCCTTGCCCTTGCGGATCAGTTCCGGCTCGGCAGGAGCGGCCTCCGCGGCCTCGACCGCAGGAGCTTCCTCCTCCGCCTTCAGCGCCACAACGTGCGCCACGACGCGGCCCGAATCCATGAGCACTTTGACACCCGGACCAAAGGGCAGATCAGCCACGCGCAGGTGGTGGCCGATGGTCAACTCGGTCACGTCCACCGTGACGGAATCTGGAATATCATCAGGAAGGCATTCCACTTCAACTTCGCGCAACTCGAACTCAAAAATGCCGCCTTGGACCTTTACGCCTTTGGGCTCACCGGTGACGTGAACGGGAATCTTCAGCCGGAGCTTGGTATCTTTGGTGATGCGCACCAGATCGACGTGCAGCAATCCGCCGTGAACCGGATCGACCTGCCAATCCCGCAGCATTACCCGCACCGGTTCCTTGCCGGCGATTTCCAGAGTGAGGATCGCCGTGTGGCCGGCCTCGGAATGAATGACCGGCGAAAGGCTGCGAGGATTCAGTGTAATCGGCAAGGCCGGGGCGCCGCCTCCATAGACCACGCCCGGAACGTGGCCGGCGTGGCGCAGCCTGCGGGACGCGTTCTTTCCAAAATCCTCACGCGCGGTGGCTTCTACTCTTGTCGTCTGGCTCATGAAATCGTTTCCTCAATTCTCAAAAATCGGCGCGGTGAGCTGTCCGTTCGCTACCCCATCACGCCGCCGGCCTTCTGCCCTCGGGCCACCACCAGGGCCGCCCCTGCAAGATCCCAAGGGCTCAGATAAATAGCTTGCTGACGGAGGTTTCCTCATGAATCGAGCGAATGGCCTTGGCCAGCAGGCTGGCCACGCTCAGCACCTTAATCTTTTTGCACTCCTGTCCCTCTTCGGAAAGGGGAATGGAATTGGTGGTCACCAGTTGTTGGAGTTCCGAGGCGGCGATCTTCTCCACCGCATCACCCGCGAAAACTCCGTGCGTCACGCAAGCATAGACCTGATTGGCGCCGTTTTCGAGCAGCGCCTGGGCGCTACGCACCAGGGTGCCGCCGGTATCGATCATGTCATCCACAATCAAGCAGGTTTTGCCCGCCACGGCGCCGATCACGTTCATCACTTCCACGGTGTGAGCGTCCTCGCGGCGCTTATCGATGATGGCCAGCGGCGCGTCCAGCCGCTTGGCAAACGCCCGGGCCCGCTCCACGCCGCCCGAATCCGGCGAAATCACCACCACGTTCTTCAGCTTCAACCGCCGGAAATAATCCACGGTCACCGGAGTAGCATATAGGTGATCGACGGGAATATTGAAATACCCCTGAATCTGTCCGGCGTGCAGGTCCAGCGCCAGGACGCGATTGGCTCCCGCAGATGTCACCAGGTCCGCCACCAACTTGGAGGAAATGGGCACGCGGGGCCGGTCCTTGCGGTCCTGCCGGGCATAGCCGTAAAACGGGATTACGGCGGTGATGCGGTCAGCGGAGGCGCGCCGGAAGGCGTCCATCATAATGAGCAGTTCCACCAGATTGTCATTCACCGGACGGCAGGTGGGCTGCACCACGAACACATCCATGCCACGCACGTTTTCCAAAATCTGGAGCCGTACTTCGCCATCCGGAAAGCGGCCGACCTGCACTTTTCCCTCGGGTACGTGCAAGTGCTCGCAAATCTCCCGGGCCAACGCCGGATGGGCGTTGCCGCTGAAAACTCTCAATCCGCTGGAGCTTCTGGCTACGACTTTTCGCGCGTTCAAAGGGTCTCCCGCGCCTCCCTCTTCAAACTTGGCTGGGAGGCCTGGACTCGAACCAGGGTTCCATGCTCCAAAGGCATGTGTCCTACCACTGGACGACCTCCCAATGAAACTGTCACATCATGCCCGAAATATGGTAGTGGTCAGTTTGCTGTAGCGGCGGTCTCTGACCGCCGGAAACTGTTGAACAATAAAGTTCGGCGGTCAGAGACCGCCGCTACAGCAGCGAAAATGTACCACTAGCCGAAATATCAGCGTAGGGGCAGCCACAAGGGCCGTTCCTACATCACCTGGAGGCGATGGTATGTTTTGCGATTGAGCGTCTGAGTGTGAAACGTCCGCCAACCGTGGAGGTCGTTTCGCTTTGCTTGAAGAAGATTTCCGGGGGAACTGAAAATTGCGTAGACGGCAGACCCACTGCCCGTCAGGCATGCAGTTTCGGCTCCGGCCCGGATGAGCTGGCTCTTCAAGCGTCCCAGTTCTGGCCACTTTGCGAAAACGACGCGTTCAAAATCGTTTTCGGCCGGTCCCCAATCGTACCAGGGTAAGCGTGACCACACACCGAAACTATCGATTCTATTCGGTTCTTTCGCCGTTGTCAATGCCGCGCTGGCCTGGCGATAGGCATCCGCCGTCAGCATCTTGAAGCCCGGGAAAACCACCAGACAGTGGACCGGACGGAATTCGGCCAAGGGATACACTTCCTCACCCCGGCCGCAGCCGAGCGCCCGGCCCCCCAAAAGGAAAAACGGAACGTCCGAGCCCAGGCTGGAGGCGAGGGCCAACCGCTTCGCCACGTCCATTTTGCCGCCGGTCAATTGCTCCAACCCGGCGAGAACAGCGGCAGCGTCACTGCTGGCACCCCCCAAACCGCTGCCCGCAGGAATGAATTTGTCGATCTGAACTTCAATTCCGCCGCGGAACCGCGCGGCGCGCTTCCATTGGGCACAGGCTTTGTAGACCAAGTTTTCAGGCCCGGAAGGCACGCCCTCGCCCTTCGAGACCACCCGGATGCCACGCCCGAGTGGGCTAACCGTCAGAGTCAGGCGGTCGTGAAGGCGCAACGATTGATAAATGGTGCGGATTTCGTGATAGCCATCCGGGCGGCGTGAAAGAATCTTCAGGCCCAGGTTGATCTTGGCAAATGCGCGAAGGCGGATGGATCGGCTCAAGGGGGAGTCAGGCCGTTATACCCGCAGTAACGAGAATTCTGTTCTCGTTGGTGGGGCGGGCCTTGTGCCCGCCCTCGGGCGACCACGAGGGTCGCCCCTACGGGATATCAAGGGCGCAGCCGCAAAGGGATATCGGAATTCTCACACAGGTTCTCAAACTCAGGTTCGTTGCGTCCGCTTTCGCCGGGTCAGTCTGAAAGATGATGCTTGAGCGCTTTAAGCTGCTTCTGAAGCTGGGCGGCTTGTTTGGCGTCAAAGTCCGAATCGACCGCCTTGGGCCACTGTTTCAGCGCCCGCTCCCATTCCTGTGCCGCCTGCTTCTTCTTTCCCATTGCCAGATAAAGATGGCCAAGATGGTCCAGCACGGTGGGGTCAGTGGAAAGCAAGGTTGCAGCCTTTTCGAGCGGCGGCTGTGCCAAATCAAACCTTTTCATCTTGTAATAAGCCCAACCCAAGCTATCCAGGTAAGCGCCGTTATTGGGCTGGAGCTTCAGCGCCTGCTGGATGTATTTCACCGATTCATCCAGGTTAATGCCCCGGTCGGCCAGAATGTAACCCAGGTAGTTCGCGGCCTCGGAATTCAGGGGATCGGCCGCCAGAACCTTCCTAAATTGTTGCTCGGCGGCATCAACATTCTTCTGTCGCTCGTAAATTGAACCCAAAAGAAACTGTGCATATTCCTGATTGGAGGGATCGATATTCTGCTTGAGCAAGTCCTCGACCGTTGATTGCGCCTGATCGTACTGCTTCGCGGTCAGGTACACTTGCGCCATCGCCAGCTTCACGCCGGAGTCGTTGGAGGAGCCGTTCAACAACCCTTTCAGCACGTTGATGGCCTGATTCACGTGTCCCTGCTCGCCCAGCAAGGAAGCGCGCAACATGGCCAGCGAACGGGCCTTCGGAAACTGCTTGACAGCGCGATTCGCTTCCTCCATCGCCTTCTTCGGATTCTTTTCCAGGCGCAAGGTTTCAATCACCAGGCTCTCTCCTCGCGGCGCCTGATTGGGGCCAAGGGCAACAATCCTGTTAAACACAGCTATGGCCTGGGCGTACTCTTCCTGGTTGCGGTAAATCAGGCCGAGGCGCTCCAGCAAGATGGCCTTGTTATTTTTTTCCGCCTCGGTACCTGCCGCCTTATCACCGCCATTTTTCTGCAACAGGCCCTGGAGAATCTGGACGGCCTCTGCGTCATTCCCCATCGCATCGTCGAAAATGGCCTGTTGGTAGGCCACCTCCAGATCGTCCGGGGCCAGAGTCTTGGCCCTATCCAACTCCTTCTTGGCGTCGTCAAAATGCCCTTGGCTCTGGTCAATCTGGGCCAGTCGAAGGTAGGAGACGGTATCCTGCGGATTGTCCCTCACCAATTGTTGGAATTGGGTGCGGGCCTCATCGGTTTTTCCGGAGTGCATCAGGGCGTCCGCATAGGCGCGGTGCAAATCCTGGTTGGTGGGATCCTGATCGAGCGCGGCGCGGTAACTCTTCATCGCGTCGCTATACTGCTGAAGGTCGGAATAGGCCTGGCCCATCATCGCCAAGCCGTCCAGGTCAAGCTCGCTGGGCGGAACCTTTTTCAGCACATCGAGGGCGCGATGGGATTGCCCCCGGTCCAGATAGATGCGCGCCAGATAAGTCGCCGCGCCGTGCGAATCGGGTTGGGAGGCCAGCGCTTGCTTGAATACCGCTTCGGCTTTCCCCGGCTGCTTATCAAGCCCATAAAGGCGTCCGAGCAGCACTTCGGAATCGACGTCCTTCGGGTCCAGCCGGACGATCGTCTCATACTGCTCGATGGCTTTCTTCAGACTGTCTTGCGCCTTGGTGGCGGCTTGATTGTCACCCAGATTGCGCAGGAAAATATTGCCAAGCAGCTTGTGGGCGTCAAGATTACTGGGATTGGCGCTCAGCACATTCTGGGCTTCCCGCACGGCATCGCCCACGCGGCTGGCACGCCAGTAAAGCTTGGCCAGCTCCACTTTCAGGAATTGTGAACCGGGATCATCGGCAATGGCTTCCTGATATTCATGAACGGCTTTGTCCACAAAGTCAGCGCGGCTGTAAATTCCGGCAAGCTCCTGATAGCGGCGGGCCAACATGAAGTGGTAGTAAGAGCCGGCGTGGTCCGGCGCCGGCGCAGTCTTGCCCGCCGTCGCTGTGGGCGCTGCCGCCTGCGAAGCATTATCGGCCGGAATTTCAAAACCCATCAACCCCGAAACCACAAAAGCCAAAATGGCTGACGCCAGCCCCAACCGCCGTACCAACTTGCCTGTCATGTATAACAATCTCCCTGATTCTACAAAAGTATGCCATAACGCAGGCTGACCCGTCAAAAAACCAACTGGCCTCAAGGCCAGTGAGCTTCATGTTGATCGCTGCGTGCTGTCGTGCCCACTCAAGGCATCCAGCCGCCACCCGGGGTACCGGGTCCACACCCGGCCTCGCAGGACCGGCTCAATCTATCACCTTTGATGCATAACCCTGCAATGATGGTGAACGGCGGGGCCCTGGCCTCAATGCTGTTCACCCTAACCCGCATTTCTCACCAGCTTTTTGAAAACCGCTCAGGAGGTCTAATTTTCGGTCCTCGTCCGGGTTTTCGACCCCGCTGTCGTCAAAAGTAGGGAGTCTGGCTTCTCCTCGAGACCCTCACCCGCGTTCGATGACCCGTACGCTCTGCATGACCAGGACTCGCCACGCGGGCCGGGCACACTTCCCCCGGTGGATATTTCTCAGTGACCGTAAGCACCCTTCGCACTCTCCGTTTCAGCTTCGCAGGGGAATCCGCTGAAGCTGAGCCCAAATCCTCGTACCCCAACGCCAACCCGTACACCCGCTGCGCCACCAGTTGCTGCACCGTGTGCTCGATCCGCTCCGCGTCCCGATGGTCCGTAAAGCAGGCCGCAAACCGCTCCACGATCCCCGTCCGCTTCTCCACCTCGCGCAGCAGCAATCCTCCCCCATCGCTGGTGATCGTCCCCCCATCAAAACTCGCCCGCACTTCCCGCTTCCCCAAGGGCTGACATTCAAAAGGTTTCCCGCTACACTCTGTAGTCATAAAGGCTGTCTCCTTTTCTGGCGCAAGTTTTTCTCAATAAAATGCTTATGCCAGAAGAGACAGCCTTTTTCAATTGTTTAGTGAGAAATCCGGGCTAACTGACCAGCTTTGATCTTAGCCCGCATTGCTCACGAACCTCTTTTGGGAAGCCACCCGGTCACAATGTTGCAATCAACGCCGCCAGCAGCGCGGCGCGGCGCGGCAAATCCTGAATCAGCACGTTCTCGTGATGAGCATGGGCGCCTTCGCCTACGCCACCCAGCCCATCCAGCGTTGGCACACCCAGCGCCGCCGTGAAGTTGCCATCCGACCCGCCGCCGGTTGAGGCTTCGGTAAGGCTCATGCCCATTGATTTCGCCAAGGCTTCGGCCTGCTGATACAACCCTGCTGCCATGCTATGCTCAAGGGGCGGGCGGTTGACGCCCCCTTCAATTTCCAGCCGCGCCCCGGGATCGAATGGGGTCAGTCCAAACACCTTGCGCTCAATCCAATCCTTGTCGGGAGCGCGAAGGATCCGAACGTCTACGGCCGCCGAGGCCCGCTCCGGCACCACGTTGGTTCGCGTGCCGCCTTCGATGGTGCCCACCGTCAGCGTCAATCCTTCCAGTTGCGGCGCCATACTTTCGATCCTCAACAACTGCAGCGCCAGCTCGCTGATGGCGTTGATTCCCGCCTCCGGATTGATGCCGGCGTGGGCGGAGCGCCCGTGCACGGTAATGCGGAATTCTCCCACGCCTTTTCGCGCCGTCTTCAAAGCTCCGCCCACAGCGGCGGGCTCAAGCACCAGAACGGCGTGAGCATTCCTGCCTTCCGCAATCAGACGCCTACGGAAAGCGCGGCTGGCAATTTCTTCATCGGGGTTCAGGAAGAAGCGCAGGCGGCGCCGGGGCTTGATTTTCAGGGCGTTTAGAGCGCGAATGGCCCAAACCGCGCAAACGATGCCGGACTTCATGTCCAGAATCCCCGGCCCGTAAGCCCGGCCCTTGTTGATGCGGAACGGCATGGTTCGCAACGTTCCCACATCCCAAACCGTATCCGTGTGGCCGAGCAGCAACAGCGGCTTGATCCCGCGCTTTGCCCCCCAAAACTCCGCGGTCACTGCCGCGCCGGAATGCTTTGACTCCAGCACCTTTGTTTTCCCGCCGTGCCGCCGCAGCAGGTCCGCAAAATACGCTGCCATGCGGTCCACGTCCGGCCTGGAGGTGCTGGGGGATTCGATCTCCACGGCTTCGCGCAAGCACAGGAGCATGGACTTCAGTTCCTTCGTGCAGGCGCCCAAAATTTCCCGGGTATTCAACTTACTATCCTGATCTTTCAGGGTCATGGTGCGCCACCTTTAGTCACACCCGCCTTCGGTGGTGTCTCAGTTTGTTTGCTGTAGCGGCGCTCTGTGAGCGCCGAGCTTAAATCCTCAACGGTTTCCGGCGCTCACAGAACGCCGCTACAGCAGACTGCGACACTACCCCGCCTTACGCACATTTGCCTCTAACCGCAATTTGGGTTTCAGGCCCAACCAGCTTCCCATCCAGGAACCCGGGAAAGCGCCCAGCCGCCGGTTGTACAGCTCCACAGCCTGGTTCACGGCCTCACGGTTGCCATCCACTTCACGCCCGATTTCAGCAAACCGCGCCCGCAGCTTCTGGTAATTGTTATTGATCTTCAATTCCCGATGGCGTTCGACCTCCTGGAAAAGCGCGTTGAGGCTTTGCTGCATCACTCCTTCGCGCGCTGCCTTCTCCGCCAAGGTTTTGGCTTTGCCATAGGCATTCCGGGCTGCGGCCACCACCTGCAATGGTTCCTGGCCGGACCCCATGTAGCCCCGGCAAGTTTCAATCAGAGTCGGGATCAGGTCATTTCTCTGCTTGATTTGAGCCTCGAGATTGGAGAGCGCCCGAGCCGCTTCGTTTCGCAATCGGATCAACGTGGCGCGGAGGCTTAACAGACAGAATGTAAAGGCCAATAATATAACGATGACAAGAAACGCCATACCAATTTCTAACCCCAAAATCAACCTCCCTGCCGCCAAGCCCCGAACCGGACGGCCCGCTTGCTGGTGCGGCGGTCAGAGACCGCCGCACCAGCAGCGAAAATGGTCCACGACCTCCACCACTGGTCATGTGACTGGTTATTTGATAGAATAGAAGCGCCATGAAAGTCAAGGCCGAACAGATCACCGCGACGGAATTCAAAGCCCGGTGCCTGAAGATGTTGGACGAGCTTGGGCCGCAAGGGGTCATCGTGACCAAAAGAGGCCGTCCTGTGGCCAGAGTTGTTCCCATCCTCGCGGTGGACAATTCTGGACTCATTGGCTGCCTGAAAGGGCGAATCAAGGTCAACGGCCAAATTTTCTCCACCGGCGTCAAGTGGAATGCTCAATCTTGATACTCACATCGTGATTTGGATGGCGGCGGGCGAACTGCGAGCCGAGGAACACTCCCGGATTGCAAAGGAACAGCTTGCTATTTCGGACATCGTCTTGTGGGAACTCGCCATGTTGGTTCGATCCGGACGAGTCGAGATGGACCTTGAAGGGCGCGAATTTCGCCATTTCATGCAAGGGCTGACCTTGGTTCCCATTTCGCTCCAGATTGCAAGGGTCAGCGCCCATCTCGACTTTCATTCTGATCCCGTCGATCACATCATCGCCGCCACCAGCATCGTCGAACGGATACCGTTGCTAACCCGGGACCGGAAAATCCTGAAGTCTCGCATGGTGCCGTTTGCGCTTCAGCCGGGTGATTAGAAGCTTCTTGCCGTTTACCCGCCGCTGCTCTTGACTTGTCCCTTGTCACTCATCACTCGTCGCTGTTATGTTAGCGCCACGGCGTGACCGTACCCCCGCGCCGCAATCAGACGGAAAGGAGCCGCAACCCGGAATGCTGGATCTTGGGTTTGTCCGCGACAATTTGGACCTGGTGAAGAAGAAAATGGCCGAACGCGGTATGCCTGCTATCTTGGCCAGCTTCGAAACTCTCGATCAGGAGCGGCGCAAGCTGCTGGTGGAAGCCGAAAGCCGTAAGGCGAAGCGCAACAAAGTCTCTGCTGAGATTGCCACGCTCAAAAAGCAGAAGCAGGATGCTTCCCAGCTCATCGCGGAGATGAAGCAGGTGGGCGAGGAGATCGGCCGCTTCGACGAGGAGGCCAAAGCTCGCGACGAACAACTGCGCGAACTCTTGCGAAACGTCCCAAACCTTCCACACGAAAGCGTGCCCGTGGGCCGCACTTCGGCGGACAACCAGGAAATCCGGCGCTGGGGACAGCCGCGCCAGTTCGATTTTGAGCCGAAAGCTCACTGGGACTTGGGGCCGGCGCTGGGCATTCTGGACTTTGAACGCGCCGCAAAGATCACCGGCGCGCGCTTTGCCGTGTACAAAGGAACCGGCGCAAAGCTGGAACGGACGCTGGCCAACTTCATGCTGGACGTGCACACGCGGGAGCATGGCTACACCGAAATCCTTCCGCCTTTCGTCGTCAACACCGCCAGCCTCACCGGCACCGGCCAGTTGCCCAAATTTGCCGGTGACCTCTTCAAGCTCGAAGGCACGGATTATTGGCTGATCCCCACCGCTGAAGTTCCAGTGACCAATCTTTACCGCGATGAAGTGCTGGATGCGGCGCAGCTCCCCGTCAAGCACTGCGCCTGGACGGCCTGCTTCCGCAGTGAGGCGGGCTCTTACGGCAAGGATACGCGTGGAATCATCCGCCAGCACCAATTCCAGAAGGTGGAGCTGGTGAAGTTCGCGTTGCCGGAAAACTCCTACAATGAGCTTGAATCCCTCACGCGCGATGCCGAGGCCATTCTCCAGCGGCTTGGCTTACCCTATCGCACGGTGGCGTTGTGTACCGGAGACCTGGGCTTCAGTTCCGCCAAGACTTACGACATTGAAGTCTGGCTGCCTTCGGCTAACGAATACCGCGAGATTTCCTCCTGCTCCAATTTCGAAGCCTTCCAGTCGCGCCGCGCCAACCTGCGATTCCGGCGCGGCGGCGGCAAAGGTCCGGCAAAGACTGAATTGCTGCACACGCTCAACGGCAGCGGCCTCGCCGTGGGCCGCACTTGGGTGGCAATTGTTGAGAACTATCAGCAAGCCGACGGCTCCGTCATCATTCCCGAAGCGCTGCGTCCCTATCTCGACGGCTTGGAAAGAATCACCCCCGTCGTTTAGCGCGAAGTGCCGGTGGCCGCGCCGGAGCTTCCCAACCAATTTCCAAATAAATCGGTCCTATCGTAGATTTGAACCGACAGGCCGGTACGCGGTCCTGCTTGCAAACCTGTAGGCACCATCCGAGACTTCACCCCCAGGGTGCAGATCCTCAAGGTAGGTTTGTACTTGCTTCGATGAGATCAATTGAAATCTGCATTCACTGGAAATCCGCGCGAGGTTTCAAGCGGAAGAGCTGCTACATATAGTCTGTAGATATAAAGTCGTCTTACCAAGACACTAGTAGCGATGCCTCAAAAACCTAACGAGCTTCTGGCACGGAACCTTCGTGCCCTCAGGCTCGCCCGCGGCTGGTCACAGGAAAAGATGGCGGAAAAGTGCGGGTTGCACCGTACCTACGTGGGAGCCATTGAACGGCGCGAGCGAAACGTAACGCTCGAGACCTTGAACACTTTAGCTCTGGCCTTAGGCGTTTCTGCGGCAGAACTCATTACAGATTCCTACCGCGAGCGCCGTGGCTGACAAACTCCCTGAACAATTACTTCAGCGCATCGCCCAGGTAACAAACAAACGCGCGCGTGTGGTCTTGGACACAATCGCTAAAAACGGCAGGATTACTACCCAGGAATTGCAACAGTTGGGTTATGATCACCCTCCTCGTGCTGCGAGGGACGTACGGGAGCTTGGCTTCACGTTGGTAACGACAATGGTGAAGAATGCCAGCGGGAAACGTATGGCCGCGTACACCTTGGCTCTGAACGTTGAGACGGGCAAGACGGGACGTTTGCAGTTACCGAAGAAACAACGGGAGGTAATTATTGAGGCGGATGGGGGTAAATGTCAACTTTGCGGAGCAACACACGACCTTCAGGTTGACCACCGGGTTCCGTACGGAGTGGCTGGCGAATCTTTGAAAGGGCGGCCAAATACGTACATGGTGCTCTGCGGCACGTGCAATCGCCGCAAGTCTTGGATTTGTGAGCACTGCCCAAACTTGCTGAAACTTAAACAAGTAAGGACCTGCCAGTCCTGCTATTGGGCAGACCCGGAAAAACACGTGCACGTAGCGATGGAGCAAATGCGGCGAGCCGATTTGGTTTTCGATGGGGGAGATACCCAAAAGTTCGACGAGTTCCGGAAACGCTGCAAGCGGCGGGGAAAATCGGTTGCCCAAGGACTGAAAGAACTCTTGATCGAGTCAGGAGAATAAAGCGATTTGTGGACTGAATGCCTTTAGCGCAACTTTAGCTGGAGTCGCGCAGGTGTATAGGCCTTGCGATAAGTACACAGATTCGACCGTTACATGATCCTGCCCGTTTAGTGTGGCCTGACTTGAGCGTCCCACTTCCAGCAAGAGACGATGCGCGTTCAGGTGGTCAGGCAACGGTTCACCGTACGATTTCCCACCACAGTGGCCGTCATAACTTAAGATGTATTCGATACCGCGATTATTTAGGCCTTCGATCGCTTCGATTATCTCGTTCCGCTGCACTCCCTTTATGTAGCGCCTATCACCCCCCTCGCTGATTCCTTGATACGGTGGGTCCATGTAAATCAAATCGCCGTGCCTGGCCATTCGGAGCACCGCACAGAAGTCGCCACATATGGCCCGACACTTACCAGCCAGTAGCCGATTAGCTGCCCGGATTTCCTGACACATTGTTTCAGGGCGCATCCCCCGACGGCGGCGGTCGGGGGATTGATTAAACTGGCCGGCAGTGCTAAACCGGACTGCATTCTTAACACAGCGCGCAAGCAGGAAAAGCAGTTTAGCCGGGTCTTGGTCCTCATTGAACTGTGCTCGTATTTCGTTAAACCTTTTAGCCGGATCACCGTTCAATTGGGAATACCACAACGCGCTGTAAGTTTCGCTAAGCTTTGATGGGAACCCAAGGATTTCCTGCCAGATATCCGTCAGGGGCTTGAGCAAATCTGCTATTACGTATTGCTCGAACATGCGCTTTTGCGCTGCGGCGAGCGTGATAGCAGCCGAACCAGCGAACGGTTCAATCAGTCTATTGAATCGGTCCCTCGGAACAAAAGACAGAACCGCGGGCGCAAGCAGCCGCTTACTACCTTGATACGGAATCGGGTGGGGTACACCGAAACGCATTTTGCAGATTACCAAAATAGCATTCGTTACGGATGTTGACGATGGAGATTTCGCCACTCGTAGGTTAGGCGAATATCCGGCGATAATCAACCCCAATATGAACAAGCAGGCATCGAGTATATTTCAAGAGTAAGCCACGGACAATGCCTTCCTGTCCGTGGGTTTTTCTCCGAGGGACAAACCCACGGTCAATCCAAACCCGATTGACTGTAGCTACCGCCTACGCGCTCTGCTTCTGCGGGATGCAGATGGACCAAACACCCTCCGGAAAATCGCACCGACGTGCTTAAGCTGGCGCTCGGCGGAAAAGGCGAGGGCAATTTCACCCGGCGCCAGGAAGCGAGCCACGTCCGGGTCGCGCTCAACCAACGTGCGGAAATCTTCCCGCGTCTTCCACACCTGCATGGCGTTGCGCTGCACCCAGCGGTAAGCTTCTTCGCGCGAGGCGCCCTTGGCGGCGAGGTCCAGCAGCAACTGGCCGGAGAAGATAAGACCTTTGAGCAGGTCGAGATTTTCCGCCATGCGATCGGGATAGACCAACAGGGTCTCCAATAGCGTCGCGGTTTTATCCAACAGGTAATCGGCGAGGATGGTGGAATCCGGCAGGATGACGCGCTCCACCGACGAATGGGAGATGTCGCGCTCGTGCCACAGCGCCACGTCTTCAAATGCCGCCTGGGCATTGGCCCGCACGATGCGCGCCAGGCCGCAAATCTGCTCCGCCGTCACCGGGTTGCGCTTGTGCGGCATGGCGGACGAGCCTTTCTGGTCCGGCGCAAAATACTCCTCCACTTCGCGCACTTCGGTGCGTTGCAGGCCGCGCACTTCAAGCGCAATCTTTTCAAGCGACGCCGCCATCACCGCCAGCGTCGAGACGTAAAAGGCGTGGCGGTCGCGTTGGATGACTTGCGAAGAAATGGGCGCGGCGGCAAGGCCCAGGCGCGCGCAGATTTTCTCCTCCAGAGCGGGGCTTAAATGCGCAAAGGTCCCCACCGCGCCGGAAAGTTTGCCCACGCGCATCCCTTCCGCCGCCATCGCGAAGCGTTGCTGGTTGCGCTGGTTTTCCGCATACCAGTTGGCCAGTTTCAGGCCAAAGGTGATGGGCTCGGCATGAATGCCGTGGGTGCGTCCCACCATGGGCGTCATCTTGAATTCAAACGCCCGCTTTTTCAGCACCTCACCCAGCCGCGTCAGGCCCTGGGCAATCAGTTCCGATGCGTCCCGCACCAGCAACGCCTGCGCCGTGTCCACCACGTCATTCGAGGTGAGGCCGTAATGCAGATACCGGCTTTCGCGTCCAATGTGGCTGGCTACGTTGGTGGTGAAAGCAATCACGTCATGCTTCACCTGGCGCTCAATTTCCTTGATGCGCTCCACTTCAAAGCGGCCCTTGCGCCGGATGGCGCGCGCCGCGCTAACCGGGATCATGCCGGCTTCGGCTTCCACTTCGGCGGTGGCGATTTCAACCGCAAGCCACTTGCCGAAGCGGTTTTCGTCGCTCCAGATGCGCCCCATTTCCGGGCGCGTATAGCGGGAAATCATGCCATGAACCTCGAAGAATTTGGAATGTGTGCAGGATATCACCGCGTGCTGGCCGCAGCCGCATTGTAGGGGCGGGCCTTGTGCCCGCCCTCGGGCGACCACAAGGGTCGCCCCTACGGGATATCAAGGGCGAAGCCCGCGCTCGAAATAGCTACCACCGGAAAACCTTGCTGGGCGCGGTTTGGCTCGCCAAATGCAGTTCGGTCGCAGCATCACTGGCGCGCCCGGCCAAGGCTTGCTCTGCCGTGATGCGGGCAATCTCCGGGTGATTGTTGGTCTCGCTCAGGTGGGCCAGCACCAACACCTGAGCCGCGCCGTCGAATTCCTGGCCCAGGAAGTCCGCGGTGGCAAGATTTGAAAGGTGTCCCTGGCGGCCGAGCACCCGCTGCTTGATGTGCCAGGGGTACGGGCCGACCTTCAGCATATCAAGGTCGTGGTTCGATTCAAAAACCAGGCAATGGCAGGCGCGCACGTGCTGCCGGACCAGTTCCGGGATGTAACCCAGGTCGGTGACAATGCCGATTTTGATTCCCTGCGCTTCAAAGGTGAATGCGACGGGATCCACCGCGTCATGCGGGATGGTGAAGGGCGTAACCTCAATATCTCCCACCCTGAATTTGTTGCCCGCCGTGATCCATTCGACAGCCTTGATCTCCGGCCCCCATTCGATCGCATCCCTGGTGGCCCGAGTGATGTAGACAGGCGCCTTCAGGTCCAGCGCCAGTTTGCGCAGGCCGTTCACGTGGTCGCTATGCTCGTGGGAAATCAGCAGGGCGTTGCAGGTCTCCACGCACTCGCCCACGGCCGCCAGCCGCGCCGTGGTTTCGCGCTTGCTGAAGCCGGTGTCCACCAGCAGCCGCGTGGTTTCTGTGGCGATCCACGTGCTGTTGCCCTTGCTTCCGCTACCCAGAACGCAAACGCGAACGCTCAATGGAAGACCCTCTATGATGCCGTTAGGCCCGCTGTAACCAGAATTCCGTTCTCGTTGGTGGGGTGGGCCTGGTGCCTGCCCTCGGGCGACCACCAGGGTCGCCCCTACGCCGTAGCCATGCGCCCCTCACCCGCCGCTTCGCGTCACCCTCTCCCCGCTGGCGGGGAGAGGGCATCCAGCCTAAGTATCTGCCAGGGCGTCTATTCACCCTCTCCCCGCAGGCGGGGAGAGGGCAGGGGTGAGGGGATGCATTTGATCCGAACTGGAACAGGTATTATCTGAGACCCCTTTAGCGTCATGCTCATTTTATCCTTAGCACGCAAGCTGGGCGCGGGTGAATTTCAATCCGTCCGGCGGACCGAGAACCGTCAGGGACAGCCGCTTCGCGTCAAACACTTCGCAGGCTACTTGCATCACGTGATCCACCTTGACGGAATCCACCCGGCGCGCCACCTCATCAATCGTGGTGTACTTGCCAAAGTAAATTTCCTGCCGGGCCAAATTCGACATACGGCTGCCGGTGGATTCCAGAGCCAGCAACATGCTGCCCTTCAGGTAATCTTTGGCGCGTTGCAACTCTTCGGCGGGCAGCGGCTTGGTCTTCAGCTCCTTCAATTCGGCCACAATCAGGTCCACGACCTGGCGCACATTCTGCTTGGAAGCGCCAGCATAGACGCTCAGGTAGCCGGCGTCCCGGAAAGTGCTGAGGCCGGAAAAGACGGCATAAACCAGGCCGCGCTCCTCGCGAATCTTCTGGAACAGCCGGGAACTCATTCCGCCGCCCAACACCGTGCTCAGCACGTAGGCCGCGTAGCGCTTCTTGTGGGTGTGCGGATAGGCGGGCGTCCCCAGACAGATATGCGCCTGCTCCAGATTCTTCTTGTGATGCGTGCCGATGACCGCATGCGGCACCGGAGCGGGATCGCGCGGAACGGAACGGCCGGAGGGCAACTCACCGAACTCCTGCCCCACAATATCCACAATGCGCTGATGTTCCAGGTGCCCCGCCGCGGCGATAATCATGTTCTTGGGCGTGTAATACCGATGGAAGTATTCGAGCAGCCGCTTGCGGTCTAAGCTGCCCACGGTCTGCCGGGTGCCGAGGATCGGCCGCCCCAGTGAGTGCCCACGCCAGTAGTTGGCCAGGAAGATTTCGTGAACCAAGTCGTCCGGCGTATCTTCCACCATCTTGATTTCTTCCTGGATCACCTGGCTTTCCTTCTCGACATGGTCCTCGCGGAGCAGGGGATTCTTCACCAAGTCGGCCAGAACGTCAAAGGCGCGAGGCACGTGCTCATCCAGCACCTTGACGGAGAAACTGGTGAATTCCTTGGCGGTGAATGCGTCCAGATGCCCGCCAATGGAATCCGCGGAGCGGGCAATCTCCTCCGCCGTGCGATGGCTTGTGCCCTTGAACACCATATGCTCCAGAAAGTGAGTAATGCCGTTCTCGGCTTTGCTCTCCTGCCGCGACCCACCACGCAGCCAGATGCCAATGGCCACGGATCGAACCGAGGGCATGGCTTCCGTCACCACGGTCAACCCATTGGGCAACACTTCCTTGTGAACATTAGCGGGAGTGGATGAGGTAAGTGATTGTTTTTCAGATACTTTCTTGGATTTCATTGATTCCTCCACCCTGGACTCCTCGACCTCGTGAAATGTGGTTGTCGCAAACCCTGCGGGTCTACGATTCCGGTTGCACATGGATTCCTGCCTGCGCGGGAATGACGGCGCCGGAACCATGCGGCACGAAGTGCAGCGTTTCGTAAGTTCGCTCACGTCTTCTCGCACCCCGTCACCCGGTGCTGCGCGCCCCCCTCTCCCCGCTTGCGGGGAGAGGGGTTGGGGGTGAGGGGTTGTTGAAGAACGTTGCAAGAATACGTCACCGTAATTGCGAACGGTGGCACGATAAACACCGTCTCTCCTAAGAGTCTACATCGTAGATTCCAGCTTCAGGAAGTCCGGGCTCAGAATATTGGCCGGATCGTACTGTGCTTTCAATGACTTAACTCGGTCATACTCCTCGCCGTAGTGAGCCTTCCACTGGTCCGCATCAAAATCCACCCAACCTGAAAGGTATCGCTTCCCGCCCACCATCATCGAAGCCAGGCTGGCCTGCTGAAGGCGCGGCAGGGCATCCGGCAAAAAGCGCGAAGGAACCGCCGGCAGGATGCCAAAGCCCATCGCCAAACGGCTTTTCGGACGCATGAATAGCGGGACTGAGGTGGCCTTGACCTGCGCCGGCCAAAGCAGAATGTGGCCACCGGCGATCACCTGCGGTTGCATTTGCGACAGCACCTGACCGACATAAAATTCCGTGGTTTCCCAAGGTAAGATGCATTCCATCCAGGGATGAGCATAATCCCAAAAGCCTGCCCGCTTCCACAGCGCGAAGAGCGGATCAAGCCGGGCAAAGAAACCCTGAATATCGCCATCCTCGGTGTGGACGTGCTTATAAAATTTCAATCCTTCGAGCTTCTCCCCAGCCTGGGACGGATCACCTTCGACCTCTACCGTAGCGTGCAGTGGGTAAAACCATTGGGCAAAGGCTTGGCGCTGGCCACTGACTTCCTTAAAACCCATCGGTAGCGGCACACACCAGGATTCAAGATAATCAAACCGTTCCTCGACCATCAGGCGTTCGAGATCCCCCAATAGCGTCCCAAGTTGCTCATAAAGCAGGTAAAAGCTGCGGAAGCGCGGTTTGTGGCGTCGAAGTTGCAGCTTGGCTTTGGTCATGACGCCGAACTGTCCCATTCCGCCCCGCACGGCATTGAAAAGCTGGAAGTTAGCGGTCGGCGAGCAATGCAGAACCTCACCCGTGCCGGTCACCACTTCCAACTCCAGGCAGTGGTCGGCCTGCGTGCCGTTCCGCCACGTGGAAACCCCAAGCCCGGCTGTCGAAAGCGTCCCACCCACGGTGACGTCCAAGTTATTGGTGAGCACCGGTGGCGATAGATGGTACGGAGCAAGCTCCGCCAGCAGCGCCCGCCAAGTGATTCCCGCCTGGCAGGTTACGGTAAGGCGATCTTCTTCCAATTGCCCGACTTTATCCAAACTCTTCATGTCCAGCACGATCCCGCCGGAAAGCGACTGGCCGCTCTGTGAATGCCCCGCGCCGCGCGGTGAGACCGCCAATGAGCGGCCTGCGGCAAATTTCAGAACTCGGGAAACGTCCTGGGCCGTAGCCGGCCGCACCACCGCCTGCGGCACTCGCCGGATCACGCCTCCAAAGTCGGAGGATGATTCGGTCCGCGCCGGTTCGTCCGCCAGCACTGCGCCATCAATGGTTGACTTGAACTCCGTAACCCAATCCATTCGGTTGTGAATATCCCTGGGGCAGGAATCGAAAAGCCGGACCCTTCTTTAACAGGCTAACACAGTGTGAGGGACGGCTCAATGATTAGGGAACCATGGTAGTGTCTCAGTTTGTTTGCAGTAGCGGCACTACCGGACAGCGGGAGTTCTTGACTCGCCCGTTGAATGGGCCTTATCGTATGGCTGCTTCGGGTTTTCCGATTTCTGGAATTGAAAGGACGATCACCCGGTCGAGATCAGCTTCTGCAGGAACACCGCGGCGTGAGTCTGCCCGCCGGTCCTCCAAAATAAGCGCGATCGCCTCAGCCAGACTTGCCCGGGCTTCGTCCTTGGTTCGCCCTTGCCCATTGGCGCTGGAATCTCCGGGCAGTAGGCAATGGTCCAATCACCGTCCCGTTCAAAGATCGCGGTAAACTCGTTGCGCATGGGAACACCTCCATTCGAGCGAGGGCTTCATTTCACACGAAAAATTCACAATGAGCCTCCGGGCGTTCAGGGTCCTGGTTGAAAAAAGGCGTCACTTTTGATCGTGGTGAGCCGCCAGGGCATAGCTTCTGCCTTGCCACATCGGAAGACGAAAAACCCGCCATCTATCCCCTCTTCGGAAACTCCACCTCCATCTTGGAAATATCCAGCGTGTACTTGCCACTGATCAGGAAAAAGATCGCCTCCAGCTTGTGGCTTGAGGTGGCCAGCGCGCTTGCAGGAACCCGCAGCGTGACCTGAGACGATTCATCCTTGGCGCCGGGCACAAAGGAATTGGCCACGTAGGAGCCGTCGGAAGCCCGGTCTTTCGTATCCGTGGCTCCCACGCGCTTGCCGCCCTTGACGAATACGATGGCCACGCGCACCGGTATTCCCTCAGAGTGCTGGACGTGAAAGGGCACGCGAAACACCAGCGCGCCGGAAGCGCCATCCGCTTCCACCACCTTCCGTCCCAACGTTCCGTAAGGCGGCAAGTGGCCGCCCGGCGATTTCTCCTCGTCCTGCCAGTAGTGGCTGAACACCGCCAGCACCAGGTTGAAAGCCTTCCGCGTGTTTTCCTCGCGCCTCGCCCAGCGCGGATGATGGGAAAACGCCGCGATGAATTGCGGAGGATCACCCAGCCCAAAGCTCATGCGCTGATCCAGCACCAGGGCAAAACCCGGCTGGTATCCCGCCTCGGCCATCAACATGAGGCCCAGGAAATCCGCCTGATTTTCACCCTGGCGGTCGAAGGTGATTTTGGAGATTCCCTTGCTCAGGTTCATTTCCGGCAGGTCCGGGTCTTTCCAGCGGCTTCCCCCTGCCCGTCGCGTGCGGTCGTATTCCTTTTGCAACTCAGTTTCCACCGCAGCCCAGCAGTCGGGATGATCCAGGATCACATGCCCCAACTCGTGCCCGATCACTGCCGCCCACATGCCTTTCTGATCGAATAGCACCCGGAACATGCCGCTGGTCACGTAAATCTCGCCCGCCGGGTTGGAAAGCGCATTGGCATAAATCGTATTCACCAGAAAGACCTGGTAATGAACCTTGGGCGCCACCTTGCCCAGCGGTGTTGCCAGCAATTGGTCCAGGACTTGGGTCGCAAGTTGGTTGTCCGCGGTTCCGTGGATGATGGGATAGCGCCTTGCCTCTAAGCCGGCTGCGGAAACGATGAGAGCCAAGCCGATGAGGGCGGTCCTGATGCCAAGATGAATTGCAAAGCTCTTCTTGTTCCATCCATGACTCATACCCATTGAGAATATTCAGGTGGCAAAGCGGCTGTCAATCCACGGTGCACGCCCGGAGGCGCTGGTAACATACGGGAGACCATAACCTGGACGATTCGTGAACTTTCCTTGGACGGGCATTTGCTGGTATGCAAGATCGTAATTTCCTGTTTTTTTAGGAGACATATTTCAGGCGCATGTGCGTCGGAGAGAATGATAGGGGTAGGGAGAGCTTGCGCTCCCCGTACCCCTATCGATGAAGGAACCAATTGATCCACTACCGAGAGGTGGGCGGCACCGCCGCGCTGCCCTTGCTGTGCGGCCCTCTTGCGCTCAGGCTCGGAATTTTTATTGATGGTATCTCTCACTCATGCCGAAGCGCGACGACGGGATCGACGCGCATTGCTCTCCGCGCCGGGAGGTAGCTCGCCACCAGTGTTACGGCCATCAGAACCGCCGAGACTGCGACGAACGTCAGTGGGTCGTCGGGTTTAACACCATAGAGCAAGGTGGACAAGAAGCGCGTTAGGCCGAATGCGCCGACTATTCCAATGCCTACGCCTGTTGAAGCGAGAATCATCCCTTGGCCCACCACGAGCCGCAGTACATCCCGCTTTTGTGCCCCCAACGCCATGCGGAGGCCAATCTCGTGCGTGCGCTGCGAGACGGAGTATGAGACGACGCCGTATAGTCCCACGGCCGCTAATAAGAGCGCGAGGCTGGCAAAAATCCCAAGCAGGATCGTATTGAAGCGCGCCTGAGCCGACGACGAGGCGAGGTACTGCTCCATAGTCTCGATGTTATAGAGCGGGATATTGGGTTCCATCGACGCCATCTCACTGCGCACCAAGCTCACCAGCGCTCGCGGATTACCTTTCGCGCGCACGATGAAGGTCAGCGTTGTCATGGGGAGCTGGTTATAGGGAACGTAATAGACAGGTCCCGTAGTACCAGCCAGGCCTCGATCTTTAACATCGCCAACGACACCCACGATTTCGCGCCAAGGAGAGGTGCCCGGCATCGAAGCAACGGATTGGATGCGTTTTCCCATGGGGTCCTCATTGGGAAAGTAACGACGGGCGAAGGCCTGGCTGACAGCGGTGACAGGCGGAGCCTTTGCGTCATCCGCTTCGGTAAACTCCCGACCTTGCAAAATGGGGATGCCCATCGTGTGAAAATACCCCGGACTAGCCATAACAAAACCGGCTACGGGTCGCATGGCTGAGGCTACGGGGTGCCCTTCGATTTCGAAACTGACGCTCCAATGGTCGGTCTCCGGAAGTGGAACGACGCCGCTTGCCGAACGGACGCCGGGCGTCTGACGGAGGCGGGCCAATAACCGGGTGTAAAAGCTGACCTCCTGGGCGCGGGAATAGCGGGTTCGGGGCAATTGGAATGTAAACGTCAATAATTGATGGGGATTGAATCCTGGATCAGTTCTTTGTAACGCGAGATAGCTCGCGATGAGCAAGGCTGCACCCGCCAGAAGGGAGAATGCCGCCGCCGTCTCGCCGATCACTAAGCCGTTCCGCAGGCGGCGGTGGCGGCCCGCGTCCGAGCTGCTGCGTCCCCCCTCCTTGAGAGCCTCGCCGAGACCGGGCTTAGAGAGTTGGAGGGCCGGAGCCGCGCCAAACATTACAGCCGTCACAAAAGCCAAGGCAATGGCAAACAAGAGGACAAGGCCATCGACGCCCACTTGCGATGAGCGAGGAATCGTGACGGGCGTGAGCCGCAGCAGAACTCGGGTTCCCCAAACCGCCAGCAGGAGGCCCAGCCCCGTCCCCAAGAAGGAGAGCAGTAAGGTTTCTGTGAGCAGTTGCCGGACGACGCGGCGGCGGCCCGCGCCGAGTGCAACCCGGATAGCCATCTCCTTGTTGCGGGAAGTGCCCCGGCTGAGCAGCAGGCTTGCCACGTTTGCGCAGGCGATGAGTAAAACGAATCCCACCGCACCGAGAAGGATCAGCAAGGCTAGTTGGACGCTTCCCACGATTTGACGGAGCTCAGGTTGCAAGATAACCCCTTTGAAATCGCCGTCCGTGTTGGGATGCTCCTTTGCCAGGCGACGACTGATGACCCCTATGTCTGCTTCGGCTTGGCTCATGGTGACGCCTGGTTTCAATCGCGCAATCACGCTGAACAAGTCCGCGCCTCGGTCGGCGGTCATCGGCGACTTACCCTCAGCGTCTGGGGCAATGGCCGTCCAGAGTTCGGCCGTCTCGGCGCTGATGGGGAATTGAAATCCTGCTGGCATGACGCCAGCAATTGTATAGCTCTTGCCATCGAGAGCGATGGCATGGCCGACAACTTTGGGATTAGACCCGAAGCGTGACTGCCAAAGGCGGTGGCTGAGCAAGACCTCATGGGATCCGGCTTGCTCGTCTTGTGGCAGGAACCCGCGTCCCAGGGCAGGCCTCTCCCCGAGCAGCCGGAACGTGTCCCAGGTGACAAATTCTCCAGGCAGGTACACCGGCTGTCCAACGCCTGTCAGTGTGAAGTCGCTTTCCCAGTAGGCCGCAATGCTGGAGAAGACATGGTTCTGAGAGCGCCAATCAAAGAAGTTGGGGTATGACACGGACGAACTTACGCCGTGGCCGACCCGCTGCTGGACGGAGACAAGCTGGCTGGGGTGCGCGTAAGGCAACGGCCGCAGCAGAACGCCGTCGATCACACTGAACATTGCAGTGTTCGCGCCAATGCCCAGCGCCAGCGTGATGACAGCAACCGCAGTGAAGCCGGGGTTGCGGCGCAATTGGCGCAGGCCATAGCGTACATCTTTGGTAAGGTCATCAAGCCAACGCCAGCGATGCGCCTCGTAGAAGCGCTCTTGAATACGGGTCATGTTTCCCAAATGGCGCCTCGCCGCCGCCAGCGCCTCCTCCTCGCTCATTCCCGCTTCGCGCAGCCGGTCCGCTTCCAGAGCTAGATGGGCTTGAAGTTCTTCCGCAAAGTCGCCTTGAGATCGTTTCCGCCGCCTGAACGCAAGGAAAGAGACGAGAGACAAGAAACGAGAGGCGAGCGGTCCACGATGTTCCATATTGTTACCCCTCTGCTTCCTGCGGTCCGAGCACGCGGCTGATGGCTGCCGCGACCTTGCGCCACTGGCCCGTCTCCTTGAGCAATTGCCTCCGGCCCTTCACGGTAAGCGTGTAAAAACGGGCCTTGCGGTTGTTGGAAGAAGTTCCCCATTGTGAATTGATCCAGCCTTTTCCCTCCAAACGGTCCAGTGCCGGATAAAGCGCGCCGTGATCGATCAGGAGGACGTCTCCGGACTGCTGCTCAATCGCGCGCGCGATCCCCTGGCCGTGATTCTGCCCGGGCATGAGCATGCGGAGGATGAGCATGTCGAGCGTTCCCTGCAGCAAAGCGGCGCGGTGTTTGTCCTTTCGGGTTAGCATATGACCTGAGCTTAGCATCCCTTTGGTTAGATGTCAACCCGAGAGAAGGTTCTCCACCGTCTCCCGCGAAGGTGGGGATCTATGCTCCGGACAATCCCTTTTTCTGCGCGAGTTCGAAATGCCCCTGCGATATTCGGGGTGGATTCCTGCTTTCGCGGGAATGATAACGGCTCGGCATGACAGCGACTTGGATTGCGGGCACAGGCGGCGCTGCGTTACGATCCACCGCCTTCGCGGGGATGACGGTGGCGAACGATGTCACAAAACATCAAACTGAGCCACTTCCGAAAAGATGGTGGTCCCGAGCCTGGCACGATGTTTTCACACCGTGAACGCCGGCTGCTCTGCGGGGCAATTGGCGGGGGCGGATTCCGCGATGCGGCCAAAGCGCCGCTCGCGCCGGAAAAACTCCTGCAAGGCGACCTTCAGATCTTCCGCCGCGAAGTCCGGCCACAGGCGCGCGCTGAAGAACAACTCCGCGTAGGCACATTCCCACAGCATAAAATCGCTCAACCTCTGTTCGCCGCCGGTACGGATCAGCAAATCCACTTCCGAAGCCGCCGCGCCCGATGGGTTGGAATCCGCCAAAATCGCTGAGAATTCCGCGCGGCTCCGGCATCCTCGCTGGCAGAAAATCCGCGCTGCGTCCACAATGGCGTCGCGGGCCGAGTAGTCGATGGCCAGCCGAAGGTTCATCCCCTGGCAGTGGGCGGTGACAGCTTCGGTTGATTCGATGGCCTCCACAAGCGGAGCGGGAAGCCGGTCGCGCCGGCCCCTGACGCTCACGCGGATGCCGCGGGCCTCGAAATCTTCGTGCTCAGCGCAATGAAAGTCCTGGATGCAGCGCATGAGGGCGGAGACCTCGGCGGGCGGCCGGGACCAGTTGTCAGTGGAGAAGGTGTAAAGAGTGAGAATGGCAACGTCCAATTCGTCCGCTGCCTGAACCACTCGGCGCACTGCCCGTAGACCGGCGCGGTGGCCCTCGGCTCGCGGCAGGTTGCGGCGCGTGGCCCACCGGCCGTTGCCGTCCATGATGATGGCCACGTGAAGCCGGCGCGCCCCGCTCGACTGACTGCTATCCTGGTCCATGAAATCGTCCTCCTGCCGGAGAGTGCTTTGAAAAATGTCTGCTAAAAAGACAAGCCGTTACGAGCTTGCAATGCATGGATTCCCGCTTGCAAGGTCAACGCCTCTTCCGGACTGCCCGAACCCGGCCTGATCAAGTACTTTGTCGCACAAAGTAAATAGCCAAAAAAAATCAATGCGCGCGGGTTGCCTGAATCAATGCTTCCATCTGATCGAGGTAATGTTCCAGCGCCTGCCGTCCGGTCAGCGCCAATTCAAACTCGGTCTGGGGCAAGCGGCCATTAAAGAATTTGCGGCACCCAATGTAGCCGGCCTCTTCCAGCTTGCGCGCATGGACACTCAGGTTGCCGTCGGTGGTTTTCAGGATTTTCTTGAGATCGCTGAAGCTTAGTGACGCATTCACGGCGAGAGCGGTTAGAATGCCCAGGCGAATCTGCTCGTGCACCAAACGGTCCAGATCCGTCAGGGCGGCGCGGGCGGTGTGCGCCGCGCTCCGCGCCGCGGGAAGCGGAGTCTCCATCACAGTTTGACTTCCTTTGAGGGGGAATGGGGTTGTTTTAGCCACCGTACCTCCTGGCAATAATGAGTCCGAAAATCAGGTGCAGACCGCCAAAACCGGCGGCCAGAAACGTGTTCCCCAAACTGGCGGGAGCGAAGAGCGCGGCACATCCCACGCCCATGAAGCACAAGCCCATCACCGGGACCACGCGAACTGAAAAAGCGCCGCCCGTGACGATGGCAGTTCCGTAAAGCAGCAGCCAGACTCCCGGCATCGTGCGCAACAAGCCCGCCTGGAACAATGCGCCGGTCAGCGCCGCGCCCGCAAGTAGCGGGGGAAGCAGGCTCAAGGCGAATTTGCGTCCCGCCCCGGAGAGCACCGGCACGCTGGCCGCGCGGGCCTTCTGCGCCAGCGCCATGCCACCCACCAGAAACGCCAGCCAAGCCTCCACCAACCATACGGTGAGCCATGCCTGCGGGGTTATCTGACGGCTGGCAATGACGGCCGCAGCCAGCGCCGTCAGCCCCATCGCCATTCCTCCCCGGCCCGGCACGGCGGTGAAGGCCGTGGACCGCTCCAACGTCTCGCGGATGTAACGGAGGTTTTCGATCGCCCGGTCGCGCGGCAAGGGCGGCTTGGTGACGCGAAAGTTGGGGCGGCGGTCAGAAAACATGGCGGCAGAATAGCACCTCATTTGCGGTTGTCAAGTACTTTGTGACGTAAAGTACATTCCCTAAGATCATCGGGCGGGCACAAGGCCCGGCGCTACAGATATATTTCCTGATTGCCTCGCCCGCCGCACCCTGCTAAACTCATTAATAGTCACGAACGATGGTGACGATCATGCAGCGTAGCGTCGCCCCTTAGGGTGGCACATGCCGGGCTGAAGCCCGGCGCTACTCAGTTTCGATTGCCTTCCCGGATCCAAGCTGAAAATCTGACAAAATCGGGGTATGCATTTCTGGAAAAGCAAACAAGCTTCTTTGCATCGTTCATCCGTTGGTTTGACGCCTCCGCCGCAACGCCTCGCATTGAAAACGCCTCCAGACATCAAGTGGATTGGGTTAGGACCGCCCCGTTCATTGGCGTTCACCTGATGTGCCTGGGAGTGATCTGGGTGGGATGGAGCTGGGTGGCGGTGGGAGTGGCGGCGCTGCTTTACGCCATCCGCATGTTTGCCGTTACCGGCATTTACCACCGTTACTTTTCGCATCGCACTTACAAGACTTCGCGCCCGATGCAATTCGCGCTCGCCTTGCTGGCGAATACGGCCACGCAGCGCGGTCCGCTGTGGTGGGCGGCGCACCATCGCCAACATCACCTCTATTCCGACACGGAAAATGACGTGCATTCTCCCCGCATCCACGGATTCATCTGGAGCCAGATCGGCTGGATCACGGACCACCGGAATTTTCCCACCAAGTTGGACGCCGTGCGCGACCTCGCCAAGTTCCCTGAGCTTCGCTTCCTTGACCGCTTCGATACCCTGGTGCCGTTCGTGGCCGGCGCCTCCATGTATTACCTGGGCGCTGCGCTGAGCCATTTCGCTCCCGGCCTTCACACCAGCGCCATGCAGATGCTGATCTGGGGATTCTTCGTTTCCACCGTGGTGTTGTTCCACGCCACAAGCACTATCAATTCGCTGGCGCACCAGATGGGCCGCCGCCGCTTCGACACCGGTGACGACAGCCGCAACAGCCTGCTGCTGGCCTTGCTGACTTTCGGCGAGGGATGGCACAATAACCATCACCATTTTCCCGCCACGGTCCATCAGGGCTTTTATTGGTGGGAAATTGACATCACCTATTACCTGCTGCGGGCTCTCTCCTGGACCGGTTTAATCTGGGATTTGAAGCCGGTGCCGGCCAAGGTTAAAGATTTGAACCGGTATGAGGCCGAAGCGGCCGCGTAGGGTTTAGTTCAGCTATTGGTGATGGCGGTCAGGTATTTTCCCCTCCCTCGGCGCTCCGCGCCACCCTCTCCCGAAAGGAGAGGGTTCGAGTTTCTACATTTTCGGAGTTTGGGGGTGTCAGCCAAGCCGCCAATGCTGTCATCCCGAGCGAATCCTGTCATTCTGAGCGCAGCGAAGAATCCCCGTATTTGAATTCTTGCCAGGCATCAAAAGAACTGGAAACGCTTCGCGGCGTTTACCCTGAGCGAAATACTGAGATTCTTCGCTACGCTCAGAATGACAGGCGAGGGGCTCAGGATGGCATGTTGCGGTGCGGAGCAATTGGCAATGAGCGCGACTCAAAACACCGGAAAGCCCAAGGCATGGCTTTCCTGGTCGAGCGGCAAGGACAGCGCCTGGGCTCTTGAAACCATCCGGCGGCAAGGCAAGTTTGAAGTAACGGCGCTGCTCACCACCGTCAACGTGACCCACGGCCGGGTGGCCATGCATGCCGTCCGGGAAGAGTTGGTCCGCAAACAGGCCGCCGCGCTGCGGCTTCCGCTGGTGGTCGTTCCTCTCCCCTGGCCTTGTCCCAATTCCGCTTATGAAGAATCCATGGCGCAGGCGGTAGCCGAAGCGCGGAACCAGGGCGTGAGCCACATGGTTTTCGGCGATCTGTTCCTGGAAGACATTCGCAAGTACCGCGAGGGCAAACTGGCCGGGACTGGAATCACGCCTCTGTTTCCCATTTGGGGCCTGAACACATCACAGCTCGCGCGCGATATGATTGAATCCGGCCTCAAAGCCTACCTGACCTGTGTTGACCCCAAAAAACTAGACCGAAGTCTGGCCGGGCGATGGTTCGATGAAGCCCTGCTTGCCGGATTGCCTACCCACGTTGATCCCTGCGGCGAGAACGGCGAATTTCACACATTTTGCTGCGCGGGTCCGATGTTTCAGGAACCGATTTCCGTAAGGCCCGGCGAGGTGGTGGAACGGGACGGATTTGTGTTCGCCGATTTGCTGCCGGCTTAATGATGACGGCGTAGGGGCGGGCCTAGTGCCCGCCCGTGGGCGACCACAAGGGTCGCCCCTACGAAACTGGTTGTGGGGACAGGCGCCGATTTGGTCATCGGGCGGGCACCAGGCCCGCCCCTACGCCGGGCGCCCGATCGTTCTCCAATTCATTCTCCCACCGTGCGACAACGGCTGCGGCCAGGCAATTGCCAATAACGTTGACGGCCGTGCGTCCCATATCCATGAGTTGATCGATGCCCAGGAGAATGAAGATGGGCGCCGCCGGCAATCCAAAGGAGGCAGCGGTACCCAGCAGGATCACAAGCGCCGCCCTGGAAACACCGGCCACGCCTTTGCTGGTTAGCATCAGCGTGAACACCATTGCGAACTGGCTCCCCAGGCTCATGGGAATTCGCGCGACCTGGGCTACAAAGACCGAAGCCAACGTGAGGTAGAGCGCGCTTCCCGCCAAATTAAAGCTGTATCCCGCCGGAATCACGAAAGCCGCCACAGGTCTGGGTACGCCAAACGACTCCATCTTCTCCAGGGCAATGGGCAGGGCGGCTTCCGAACTCGCCGTGGCGAAGGCGATGGAGGCGGGTTCGGTGAGGGCGCGGATGAATGGGCGCAAGGGAATGCGCGCCAGCAAAGCGATGGGCAGCAGGACCACCAGAATGAACACCACCAGGGCCGCGTAGAGCGTGGCCAGGAGCTGCAGCAGGTTGAGCAGGATTCCGGCGCCGGTTTGGCTGACGGTGTAGGCAATGGCGGCGGCCACGGCCACCGGCGCATAGAACATGACGAGGTTGGTGAATTTGAACATCACTTCCGCCAGACTTTCGCAGAAGGCGAGCATCGGGCGGCGCTTATCTTCAGCCACCAGGGCCAAGGCAACGCCAAAGAGGACGCTGAACACCACCACCTGCAGCACTTCATTCCGCGCCACCGACCGGGCGATGTTTTGCGGGAAGATTTTCAGAATGGTGCTTGCAACCGGGGCCTTGGTGAGATGAGCCGGGGATGCTGGGGTCGCGGGAAGTCTCACGCCCACTCCCGCTTTACTCAGGTTGATGGCCGCCAGGCCAATAAAAAGCGCCAGCGTGGTGACCACCTCAAAGTAAACGAGAGCTTTAATGCCCATGCGGCCGGTTTTTTTCAAATTGCTATGGCCCGCGATGCCCGTGACCAGGGTTGAGAACAAGAGCGGAGCGATGATGACGCTGATGAGCCGCAGGAAAATTTGGCTCAGGACTTTCAGGTGGAGCGCAGCCTGCGGCCAGTCCAGGCCGATTTCGAGGCCCACCAGCATGGCGACGAAAATCCAAACGGTCAGGGAGCGGCGGGCAGCGGCGTAAGCCAGCAAGGCAAGAGGAACAATGGATCGCGCCAGGAGGGGGATGAAGTTTGGGACGCGGACGGCTCCAAGCTGACTGGCCACGGCAAGTAGCGTGGCAACGGTGAGGCTGATTACAGCGATGAGCAGAAAGTATTTCTTCATGCGAAAACGCCAGGCGAGTGAACCGCTCACGCGGCTCTCCGGGCCACCCATTCTCCCCTGGGAAGGACCCTATGGGCCGCTGATTTAGATTCACGGCCCTCTCCTGCCGCGAGAGGGTGACACTCCACGGTGAGTGAGGGGAAAATACGTGAACGCAATTTCCAATGGATAAACTCACCGCGGCCGGAGCCAGGGGTCAGTTGGCGGTGGTGGCGGTCGATTCTGATTCCGGAGGCGGGGATCCCAGCAATTGCATGGTCCGCAGACTCGATTCGCAAGCCGATGTGTAGACCGTCTGATCTTCATCGCCGGTATTGCAAACTGCCTGGACGATGCGGTCAGCCGCCATGACGCGTCCGGTGACCACCATCCAACGGCGAGCCGTGTCATACTTCCAGATCAGCACTGCATCGCGGCCATTGATCTTGGTGTGCTCGAAATTGTAACCGAGAATTCCCTGGGTCACGCCCTGCGTTTCGAGCTCCGCCAGCTTCTGAGCAGTGAAACTGTCCTGGTGAGTTGGGTTCGGCTCCGAAGTGACGGTGATGGAAGGTCCGGCGCTGAGAAGCTCCGGCCGGTAAATGCGGATTCCGCCCGGAAAATCATCGACCCTGCCGTAAATGCCCGCCGCCACTTGCATGGCAACGCCCAGGGAATCGCTGCGATAAGGGAGCAACCTCAAAGTATTCTCGATCACGCGCTGGCGATGGCCGGGATACCAGCGGGTCAGCAGAAACTCCCCCCCCAGGATTACCGCCGCGCCGATCACGATCCACATGGTCACGGTCAACTGATTTTTCATAGATTCATCTTAACCTTAGCTTCTAAAGTGCGCAATCGGCGCCGAGGCCGTGGAAGCCGGGTTGCAACTGAGCCCTGACGGTGATAGTGGATCCGTGTGCTGTGGCGGCGGTCTCTGACCGCCGGAAGGTGTTGATCAATAAAATTCGGCGGTCACAGACCGCCGCTACAGCCGCCAAAACCTACCACTACCGTGACGGTTCTCCACGGGAAGTTCGCAAATAATCCAGGTTAAGATAAAGGCTTGGAGTGCTCAACCGGGCTGGCGCTTGCCAGACTCAATCAGCACGCCGGGGCGTCAAAAATCTATGGCTGAAGAATTGAGCGCACCGTCCACGCATAAGCTTGCGACCACATTCAGGATGAAGATGTGGGCATCTGCTTGTCTGTGCAGCGTGGATTGAAGTCGCGCGACTACACGGCGGGAGGCCTCTCGGTGCGGCGGGAGGCGGGCGAGTATCTTTTCCACCGGTTGCTTTACGCCGATTTGAGGCGCGAGCCCGAAACGAATGGCGGATGAGGGCCACTTTAGCGCAAGATGGTCGTATTCTTCCCCTGGCAAGGACAAACTATTCTTTGCCGGCACACTGTGGCAATGGAGAAGGAGATTGAATGGCCCAGAAATATGATGCGGTCATCATTGGAGCCGGGCACAACGGCTTGGTGACGGCGGGTTATTTGGCGCGCGCCGGATTGCGCGTCTTGGTGCTGGAGAGCCGCCATGTGGTGGGCGGCGCCTGCGTGACTGAAGAAGTCTATCCCGGCTTCAAGTATTCCACCACCTCCTATCTCGCCAGCCTTTTGCAGCAAAAGGTGATCAACGATCTGGAGATGGAAAAGTTCGGATACGTGGTGTATCCCAAGAATCCCGCGTTCTTCAGCCCCTTCCCGGATGGCCGTTATCTGATGATGTATTCGGAGATGGCGAGAACTTGCGATGAGATTCGCAAGTTCTCCGCGCATGATGCGGAGGCCTATCCGCGCTATGAGGAATATGTCGACCGCCTGGCGCGCTTTGTGGAGCCCTTGCTGCTCGAAACGCCTCCCAACCTGGGCGGCCACAGTTTGAATGATGTGATGACGCTTCTCAGGATCGGCAACCGCGCGCGCAAGATGCCTCGTGAAGAGCTGGAGGGCCACGTCCGCATCCTTAGCCAAAGCGTGAAGGATTTTCTGGACCGTTGGTTTGAATCCGAGCAAGTGAAAGTGGCCTTGGCCACGGACGGCGTGATCGGCACCAATGGCGGGCCCATGTCTCCAGGCACGGCTTACATCCTGATGCATCACGTGATGGGTGGGGTGGGCGGCGTGCGCGGCCTTTGGGGATTTGTGAAGGGCGGCATGGGAGGCATTACGCAGGCGCTGGCAGCTTTCGCCCGCAGCCGGGGTGTGGAGATCCGCACCGAATCACCGGTCCGGAATATTTCGCTCAAGAACGGCCGGGCGCGCGGGGTGGCGCTCGAAAACGGCGAGGAGATCGAAGGCAAGATGGTGGTGTCCGGAGCCGATCCCAAACGCACGTTCTTGAAGTTAGTGGGCGAGAAGAATCTTCCCGATGAATTTGCCGCCTCCATCAAGTCCATCCGCATCGAAGGCGTTTCGATGAAGATCAATCTGGCGCTGGATGGTCTGCCGAATTTTACCTGCCTGCCCGGTTCATCCGTGGGTCCTCATCACAAGACCACCATCCACATTTGCCCGACCCTGGAATACATCGAACGGGGATTTGACGAGTCGAAGTACGGCCGCCCCAGCACCCGGCCGATGCTGGAGATGACGATTCCCACCACCTACGATTCCACGCTGGCGCCTCCCGACAAGCACGTGATGAACATTTTTCTCCAGTACACACCCTATTCGCTTTCCAAGGAGGTGGCGCCCAACTGGCACGCCATCAAGGAAAGCTATGCGGACCGTGTGATGGACCTCATCGAGGAATACGCGCCGGGATTCAAGAATCTGGTGCTCGACCGCCAGGTGCTTTCGCCGCTTGACCTGGAAGAACAATTCGGCCTGACCGGAGGGAACATCTTCCACGGCGAAATGAGCGTGGATCAGCTCTTCATGATGCGGCCCGTTCCCGGCTGGGCGAAATACCGCACGCCCATCAAGGGCCTTTACCTGTGCGGCTCCGGCACGCATCCGGGCGGAGGCGTGATGGGAGCCCCCGGCCACAACGCGGCGCGTGAAATTCTTAAAGACTGGAAGTAAACTGCAAGGGACCAGGAAACGGGAGAATCCCAACTCGGAGTTTCTACATTTCTGGAGTCTGGGAGTTTGAGCCAAGCCTCCAACGCTGCCATTCCGAACCCTCCGCTTGTCATCCTGAGTGGAGCGAAGGATCACGGTATTTGGTTCCTTCCTCAGCAGCGAATGGACTGGAGATGCTTCGCGGAGCATACCCTGAGCAAAAATGCCGGGATTCTTCGCTACGCTCAGAATGACAGGCGATGGGCGCAGCATGTCACGCGGATTGGCCACGCCCGAATGCGGCAGTGAGATTGAGTGAATGGTGTTGAGGTTAGTAGCCAAGTTAAGGACAACAACCACGAGTCTTTGCACTTCATACGCTAAAGGAGGATAAGATATGGTCACACTCAGCGATGCTCGTAGAGTCATCGCCGCGGCAGAAAAAAAGGCGGCGGAAATCGGCCAGCCGATGAATATTGCTGTTGCGGACGGCGGGGGCAATCTGGTGGCTCATGTTCGGATGGACGGGGCCTGGATTGGTAGTGTTGATATTTCCATCAAGAAGGCTTACACCTCAAGGGCTTTCGATATTACCACCAAGGACTTGGCTACGCATTCGCAGTCCGGCGGGCAATTCTTTGGAATTCATGCTTCAAATAATGGCAAAATTATGATATTTGCAGGCGGCATTCCACTCAAGCGCGATGGCAATGTGGTGGGGGCGATCGGCGTCAGCGGCGGATCCGGAGATCAGGACCACGCGGTGGCGGAAGCCGGAGCGGCAGCGTTTTGAATCAGTGGCGAGTGACAAGAAACAAGAAAAAGCAGTCAGCTTTCAGCCGTCAGCGAGTAGCATATAGCAGGACGCAGAAGGGGCTTGCGCCGCTTTTGCTGAACGCTGATTGCTGAGGGCTGGCAGCTTGTCTCACTTGTTACTTGCATCTTCACGCAAACCTAGAAAAGGAGGAAAAATACAATGGCAACAAATCGCGGCATTGCTTATATCAAGCCGGGGGTAGTCGAAGTCCATAGCATGGACTTCCCCAAGCTGGCTCTGGGAAATCGCAAGTGCGAACACGGAGTCATTCTGAAGATTGTCTCCACCAACATCTGCGGCAGCGATCAACATATGGTCCGGGGGCGGACCACCGCGCCTGCCGGATTGATTCTGGGACACGAAGTCACCGGCGAGGTGATCGAGGCCGGGCGTGACGTGGAATTCATCAAAGTGGGGGATCTCGTTTCTGTTCCATTCAACATTGCCTGTGGCCGCTGCCGCAATTGCAAGGAACGCGCTACGGGTGTTTGTTTGAACGTAAATCCCGCTCGTCCGGGCGCCGCTTACGGCTACGTGGACATGGGTGGATGGGTGGGTGGACAGGCCGAGTACGTCATGGTGCCTTATGCGGACTTCAATTTGCTGAAGTTTCCGGACAAGGCCCAGGCCATGGAAAAAATCCGTGATCTCACCTGCCTGTCAGACATTTTGCCCACCGGTTTTCACGGCGCCGTCACTGCTGGCGTGGGACCGGGAGCCACGGTTTACGTTGCCGGAGGAGGTCCCGTAGGACTCGCCTGTGCGGCCGCTTGCCACCTGCTGGGCGCAGCGTGCGTCATCGTCGGCGACCTCATTCCGGAGCGGCTGGCGCAAGCCCGCAGCTTCGGCTGTGAGACCGTGGACGTTTCAAAAAGCACCAATATTGCCGAACAGATTGAGCAAATTCTGGGTGTGCCGGAAGTGGATTGCGCGGTGGATTGCGTAGGCTTTGAGGCGCGAGGCCACGGCGCCGACGCCAAGAAGGAAGCGCCCGCCACCGTCCTCAACACCTTGATGACCATCACCCGCGCTGGCGGCGCCCTTGGCATCCCGGGCTTATACGTGACCGGAGATCCGGGCGGCATTGACGAGAACGCCAAGATTGGCAACCTCGGGCTGCGCATTGGCCTCGGCTGGGCCAAGTCCCTTTATTTTGCGACCGGACAGTGCCCGGTGATGAAGTACAATCGCCAACTGATGATGGCCATTCTCTACGACAAGATCAAGATCGCCAAGGCCGTCAACGTCACCGTCATTACCCTCGATGAAGGTCCGCAAGGCTACAAGGACTTTGACCGGGGGACAGCCAAGAAGTTTGTGATTGACCCGCACGGCGCCTTGTCACGGAATTGAGGCCCGGGTGCGGCTCTGTAGCGGCGGTCCCTGCCAGGGCAAGCTCCGACCGCCGCTATAGCGTTGATTCCGCAAATCCGAGGGACCAACGCCACTTCTGTGGCCCAGGCTAAACCCGGACGAGGTAGATCCTACGAGATCTGAAACCGTAGAAGGACCACCTCAATCCATTCCGCGCCTCGTGCGGGCCATGGGTTTCCGGGACCTCGTGCTGTTCTACGTGGTCACGGGCATCAGCCTCCGCTGGATCGCTACTGCGGCGACGGCCGGACCCAGCGCCATTGTCATCTGGCTCGTCGCCTGGGCCGGATTTTTTGTCCCGCTGGCTCTCTCCGTTCTCGAACTCTCTTCGCGTTTCCCCGAAGAGGGCGGCCTTTACAACTGGTCGAAGCTCGCCTTTGGCGACTTCACCGGATTCATGGCGGGTTGGACCTATTGGGCCAGCAACTTGCCCTATTATCCGGGCGTTCTCTATTTCACCGCGGCCAACGCCCTTTATATTGGCGGCGCGCGCTGGAGCCGTCTTGCAGATAGCCGTCTCTACTTTGTCCTGTTTGCAGTTCTCGGCCTGCTGCTGGCCACTCTGCTTAACATTGTCGGATTGGGCATCGGCAAGTGGCTGCACAATATTGGGGCCATCGGCACTTGGGTGCCTATTGCCGTTTTGATCGGCATGGGCGGTGTAGTTTGGTACAAGTTTGGGTCAGCCAACCATTTTTCCGCGCCGAACCTCATCCCCTCCACTCACCTCAAGGACATCATTTTCTGGTCCACCATCGTCTTCGCCCTCGGTGGCTGTGAGTCTGCATCGTTTATGGGCGGAGAGATCAAGAATCCGCGCCGCAACGTGCCCCGCGCCCTGCTGATTGGAAGCATCCTGATCACCGTCGGCTATATCCTCGGCACCACCGCAGTTCTGTGGGCGCTGCCCAAGTCGCAGGTGACGGGCCTCGATGGCATCATGCAGGCCATTTCCCAGATATCAAACCGCCTGGGGATTAGCTGGATCATCGGCCTGGTGGCGCTTCTGATCACCCTCAGCAATCTGGGCGCGGTGGGCGCCTGGCTCACCGCCACGGCCCGCCTGCCCTTTGTCGCCGGGCTTGACCGCTACTTGCCCAAACCTTTCGCCAAGCTCCACCCCAAATGGAAAACGCCTTATGTGGCGTTGCTGGTGGAGGCCGTGTGCGGCGTGATCTTCGCTTTTCTCGGCCAGGCGGGAACCAGCGTCAAAGGCGCTTATGACGTGTTGGTGAGCATGGGCGTCATCACTTACTTCCTGCCTTATCTTGCGCTGTTTGCTTCCATGATCAAGCTGCAGCGCTTCCCTTGCGGTCCAGAAGTGATTCGCGTCCCCGGAGGCAAGCCCGCCGCCTATCTTCTCGCCACCACCGGCATCATCACCACCACACTCACCATCATCCTCTCCTGTTTCCCGGAACCGGACGACGCGAATAAAGCTCTGGCCGTGCTCAAGGTGCTGGGACTCACCGCAGTGCTGCTGGCCGTCGGCGTGTTCCTTTACGCCACCGGGAAAAAGGCGGCTCGCGGCGAATTTCGCCGCTCGTAGAGCGGCGCTACGGCAAATGCCCGTCGCCAGCTTATGTCTTCATGTATATCTTTCTTCTTGATAATCCCCGTTCCAGATCAAATCCGCCGCTGGAGCAGAATGTCCGCGGCCCAAGTCACGAAGAAAAGGATGCTGATGTAACCGTTGATGTTGAAGAAGGCAGCGTTGAGGCGGGACAGGTCGGAAGGCTTTACCAAAGCGTGTTCGTAGGCAAGCAGCAACGTCACCGCCGCCAGCCCCGTAAACCCAATCCAACCTAGATGCTCCATCCGCGCCAGCTCCACGAGCAGGGCCAGCATCATTCCGTGCAGACCGATCGAGCCATAAAGCGCGGCGGGGATGCCGAAGCGCGAGGGGACCGATTTCAATCCCTCATCGCGGTCGAAATCTATATCCTGACAAGCATAAATCAGGTCAAAGCCCGTGACCCAAAGCGCCACCGCAGCCCCCAGAATGAGGATGGGCATTTTCACGTCGCCGCGCAGCGCAATCCACGCCGCAACCGGCGAAATCCCCAGGCTGATGCCGATGAAGAAGTGGGAGAACCAGGTGAAACGCTTGGTATAGGAATAGCCCAGAATGATGGCGAGAGCTACTGGCGAAAGCGCCAGCGCCAGCGGATTCAGCATGGTGGCCGCAAAAACCAGTAATGCCGCCGAAAGCACCGTGAAGCCTGCCGCAAAACCCAAGCTGAGATGACCGGCGGGAAGAGCCCGCATGAGGGTGCGCGGATTCCTAGCGTCAAAACGCAAGTCCACAATGCGGTTAAAGGTCATGGCGGCGCTTCTCGCCCCAACCATCGCCACAACAATCCAGAAAATCTGCCGCCAGGAAGGCCAGCCACGCAAGGCCATCACCGCGCCAGTAAGGGCGAAGGGGAGCGCGAAGATCGAATGCTCGAACTTGATCATTTCGAGCGTGGTCCACAGGCGGCCCAGGAATCCGCAGGCGGGCGGTAGGCTCCCGCGGCCGCTCGCTGGACCAGGCGCCGAACCAAGGGCCGGACCGGCGACAGGCCTCGCCGCAAAGCTCGAATCAAGGTTCTCACTCATGGCTGATTTGATGTTGCCCGACGCCGCGAGAAACTGTCAATGGCATGAGACCGAGGGTAGGGACTCAGTTTGATGTTTCTTGACATTGCTCGCCGCCGTCATCCCCGCGAAGGCAGGGATCCATGCAACAAACTGATAAAGAATCACTAAACTGAGTCACTTCCAGGCCGTGCCAGGGCTGATCATTAGCGCAAACAATACATAGCCTACCGCAGCAGTTCTTCCAACCTGACAGCCTGCTCCGTCTTTTCGTCGCGGTACTTGATGATGATGGGCGTGTAGAGCGAAAGTCCCAATTCGAGGCCGCGACCGTGGGTAATGGCACGCGAGCCCGGAACCACCACCGCGCCGGGCGGGATCATGAGCGGCCGGGCTTCGGCGGTGGAACCCTCACCGGGCGCTTCGCGGCGGTAGACGGCATCGCGCACCAGATCGTAAACCGGAGTTGAGCCAGTGATGATGGTGCCGGCGGCCAGCACCGCGCCCTTGCCGACGATCGTGCCTTCGTAGACGCCGCAATTGCCTCCCACCAGCACGTCATCCTCAATAATCACAGGCAATGCGCCCACCGGTTCGAGCACCCCGCCGATTTGAGCGGCAGCGGAAAGGTGAACGCGCTTCCCGACCTGCGCGCACGAGCCCACCAGCGCGTGGGAATCGATCATCGTGCCGTCATCGACGTAGGCTCCCGCGTTCACGTACATTGGCGGCATGCAGGTGACGTTCGCACCGATGTAGCAGCCGTCGCGGATGGAAGAACCGCCCGGCACAATGCGAATGTTGCGATTTGGCGGAATCTGCTTGAGAGGAAATGTGTGCTTGTCGGCAAAGTACAGGCCGCCGCCCGGAACCTCCACCACTTTGCCGATGCGGAAGCCCAGCAGAATGCCCTGCTTCACCCAGGCATTCACTCGCCAGCCGGTGGGAGAAGCGGCGTCCGGCTCAGCAGCGCGCACGCGGCCTTCATTCAAAGCGGTTTTCAACTCGGCGAATGCCGCGAAGTATTCGCCGCCGTATTCTTTCGATGGGCGTGAGAAGAGTTCTTCGATTCGGGTTTGGAGGTCCATGGATTTAAAGGCAGCAACAAATGAAAATTGACGAGTGACGAGCAAGCACTTGCTCTCCAGTTTTCATATGGCGCAACAGCTTGACATCGGCACGGTGAACCAACACACTGTGACTCGCCAAGCCGAGTGGCCATCATAACCGAAAGCGCGGGGCCCGGCAAAGCCGCCGGCTGCCGGTGGTGTCTCAGTTTGTCTGCTGTCGTGGCGCCATTGGAGTTTTCGCGGGTATGATTCCTCATCTTCGCAAGGATTTTAACGCGCGATTCATGCCGCAGAAATATCGCCATTTCCTGACCAGACTGGAGGCGGCTTGCGGCACGCCCATCCAGTTCCGCACCTGTGAGACACCATGCTTTTTCCCTAAGCCGCTGCTCAACCGCATGGCGCAGTGCGGCGATGAGCTGCTGCAGCAACTCTTCGCGGAGGATTCCCCTTACCAGGAGGCTTCAAGGGCCGCCGTGCCACCGGAATTCAACGTGCCTGGAGAAACGGCCCATCCGCTGTTTGTGCAAGCGGATTTTGGCTTGGCGCGCGATGATGCCGGAGAATTGCGGCCGCGCCTGGTAGAGATTCAGGGCTTTCCCTCGCTCTATGCTTATCAGGAAACGCTGGCGCGGGAATATGTTGAATCCTACGGGCTCGATCCGGGCCTCAAGTTTCTGTTGAGCGGCCTGGACCTTGCGACCTACCGCGCCCTGCTGCATCGCGCCATTCTCGGCGGCCACGCGCCGGAAAACGTCGCGCTGCTCGAGATCAATCCTCGCCAGCAGAAAACCCTGCCGGACTTTTTGCTGACCGAACGCATCTACGGTATCCCCACCGTCAATCTGCTGGAGGTCGAAAAGCAAGGCCGGACGCTTTTCTATCGTCGTGAGGGAAAGCAGATTCCGATTCGGCGCATCTACAATCGCGTAATCGCCGATGATCTGGTGCGCAAGAAAATTCAGCCGCCTTTCGATTTCCGCGATGAGCTGGACGTTGAGTGGGCCGGGCATCCCAACTGGTTCTTCCGCCTCAGCAAGTTTTCCATTCCCTACTTGCGTCACCCTTGCGTCCCTCGCACCTGGTTTCTGGACCAGCTTCCGGAATTGCCCGGTGATCCTGGAAACTACGTCCTGAAGCCGCTCTTTTCATTTTCCGGAATAGGCGTGATCGTGGGGCCTTCGCGTGATGAGATAGAAGCCATTCCGCATGCGCTGCGCTCGCAATACATTCTACAGGAGCGCGTTCGCTTTGAGCCGGTGATTGAAACGCCCTTCGGCCCAACCCTGGCCGAACTCCGCATCATGTACATCTGGCTCGATTCCCCCGTGGCCGGCCCGATCCTGGTACGAACCGGCCGCGGCAAAATGATGGGCGTGGACCACAACCGCAACCTGGAATGGGTGGGCGCCTCGGCAGGGTTGTATTTGGAGGAGTGATGCGGCGGATGGTTGCTGTCGCGCCGACATCCCGGCGGCATGGCCGTTGCAACGGAAAACGCCTCGTCCAGCGAGTGGCGAGGGCTCAGAAATCTTCCTGCCAAGCTTGGCTTTTCACGGGAAGCTCAGCCGAGCCTTCCTCCCTCGCCCAGGGCCAAGCCGGATGCTGATTTTTGGCTTTGAATTGGGTTTTCCCGGCGAGCAAACCCAAAAGCTTTAGGAGCAAAGCCAAGTGCCCTCGCCAACGCCTTTGTTTTCTGTTGATTACGTGGATTTGTCCCGGAAATAAACTGTCTCCTGCATATTCAATGGCTTAGGGAGCTTCAATGGCTTTGTTCCCGGGTCTTGGAGGGGGTTTGTTGGATTATTTACCCATGTTTTCAACGACCCGAAGGACTATTACTGATATAATACAACATCTTAAGTAACTGACTGTCAAGGAGTGTTTTGGATCGCCCGGTGGCGCATACGCGAGGTAAGAAGATGCCGTAAGGAAGGAGCCCACCATATCCATGGTTATCGTTTTCTGGCCGACGCGTGTGACATTTTCACTCATCCTGGTTGCAGGATCGTCGGGAGCGGCTGGCCTTTATTTGATGCTCGGACTCGTGCTGGTGTTAGCCCCTTTTTGGTATCTCGCTATCCGTAGTGGCCGTCGGGAGCGCCAAAGATGGGTGCGTCGCGGCCAAGCGTTTGACGAGGGGGCAGGGACAATGCGGCGCGGGCGCATGGCCGGCCACTTCCACGGACGGGAGGTTGCGCTGTTTTACACCGGCGGGGGAAGAAGACGACCGCGGTGTTTCAACGCTCAGCTTGCCTGTTCGTCGCCCCTCAGTTTTGAGATCGACCCGCGCGCTACGATCGTGATCGGAAAGGCGAAGAACAGCTTCGAGACGGGTGATGCCGGCCTCGACCGCGATTTTGCCTTTGTCAGCGACGCTCCCGAGCGCTTCAAGGCCTGGTTTCAAAAGCCTGAGAACAAGCAAAAGCTGGTTGCCGGGTTGCGCCAAAGCTCACACCGGTGCCGTGTGGAAATGAAAACCGGTCGTCTTACCTGGGGAATTCGCGGAGGCCTGGAAACAGAACAGGATCTGCTGTCCGCGCCGACGGCAAGCGCACAATCCCGGTTCATACAAACTGACGAGGCCAAGCTGGGCGACTTGGAACGCGACCGAACTCGAGAGCTTTTGGAAAACCTCAACCAGCTCGCCGCAGCGCTCGAAAGCGAATTCTAGCTAGCCCTGATGACTCATGAAGCTCCTTTGTTGGACCGGAAGGGCACGGTTTTAACCGTGCCCTTCCGGTCCTCGATTAAGATTTCATGAATAATCCGGGCTGGTAGCCATGGACAGTACCTTCCTGTCCGTGGCTGGCGCTATCTTAACAGCAGGACTCTCCATTTCCAACTGAAGCAGGGCAGGCTAGCCTTTCGCCAAGCCAACATGTTTAAGAAACTCAACCGCCCGTGTCAACGAGGGTTCTGAGATATTCCAATTGAACTTCTTTGCCTCTTTCAACAGCTCGGCGGTTGACATCATTTTTCCTTGATTCCGCAGGATATAAAACGCTTTGGCTGCAATCGACAGTTCCATGTAGTCCGGCTCACCCGCTTCTTGAATCTTGCGAACTGCCGCTTCAATACCTTTGTGGTCGGGGCTATTTAGAAAAGGTGCCACAACTTTCTTACCATCCTTAGTTAAGCGATAGTCATACCGCCGCATTTCGAATCCACCGCTCACAATACCAAACCCTGTACTCGCCTCCTCAACGAATCCCAGATTCTTGAGCTGTGTCAACGTCCCATCCACCGTGGCGGAATACGGACCATAGTAATGTGCTTGATAACCAAGGTCTATCGGGATACCGCTGAGCAGAGAAACAAAATAACTCTGCTTTTGCAAGAGGGTTCGACCGTGAACTTTCTCACCACAAGCCTTAATTAAGGATAGCAAGAACTGAGATGCGTTCATTTTGCTCCACCTCCTCCGAGTTGCGAGGACCTATTTTTGGACGGCCAGGCGATCGATCAGTCCCAAAATCGCATGCTTGAACTCTCGAATGCGTTTCTTCTTGGCCTTTTCATCTTGATACGTGACAGGTGCATAGATATGGAATCTCTGTTCTCGAATCTTTTGATCAACTGACTTGAAAAGCGTTGATTCGTCATGGAACAGAGTTGGCTCCTTCGCTTCGTGAACGACCGGAATCTCGCTCTCGGTACGCGTAGCCGAATCAAAGCTAATCATGTACGCAATGACATGATTCTTATCGATTCCGAATTGGTCTGCAACTGCCTTCTCTAACGGTTTGTAAAATTCTTTTGAATCGCCAAACACGAAACTGCGTACATTCGGGTCAAGGAAATCGTTTTGGTCCACATCGAATATACACTTGAATAGGTGCCGATTGTGAAGTCGTGTAAAAAAGTCTTTCGCGTATCCTTCAGGGGTTTCTTTGCTCAAAATCTCAATGACGAGCCTCTCGTCGGACCACCTCAAATACTCATTGATGTATTCGTCTGACCCATCGTACGAGTACAGCTTCTTCAGCCAACCAATCTTGTCTTCCTCAATGCCAAGATCGATTGCCCTCGCAATCATCTGATCCGTGATGAGCCGAATTTTGTGTCGGTAAACTTGCGTCGTCATGTAGTACTTGGCGAGGACGAATTGTTCGAGTGCGTGTATTCCGTCAATCGAAATCGCCAGGAACCGGTCGTCGTTGTCATCATGAACTAAGAGCGTATTGCTGAGGCGTTCTTGATCGTAGATTCCGTACTTGACGCCGGAAAACAGACTGTCCCGAAGGAGATAATCTTGCTTGTCGGCATCGACCGGACCCGATACTATCTCTTGCAAATAGCTGTGTCCCCATGTGCCGTTTAGAAGGCCGACAATCTGCTCCCGCTGTTTGTCAGCGATGAGTTTAGCCAGCTCAGGATTAGCCCTGATTATTTGCCAACTAATCAGCTCATGAATTTTTGATACCTTGATCTCAGGTCCAAGTTTTTGAGAATCAGTGTGCTTTCTCAGGATTGGCTCCGTGACATGAGAGAACGGCCCGTGACCGATGTCGTGAAGAAGAGCAGCCATGCGTATGAGATGCCGATCGGTTTCGTGGACGCCGAGGGCGCTGGCAATCTTACCTGCAAGATGAAAGGCTCCCAGGGAATGCTCGAACCTTGAATGGGTGGCCCCGGGGTAGACGAGCGTAGCCAATGCGAGTTGCTTCAACCGGCGCAAGCGCTGAAATACGCTGGTATCAATGACATCGCGTTCATCTGGCTCTCTGTAAATAAATCCATGGATCGGGTCCCGAACCTCAAAGCGGAGATTCATGTCGTCTCACTCTTCGGGAACAAGAAGGAAGCATCAACCCCCCTTCCCTATTTACTCTCCAGTTTAGGGTCTTCCGAAACAAGCTGACTCGTTCTTACCACTGTGCCGGTGGTCACCAAAACTTGGACATAATCTGCTCCACATCGGATCTGTGCTTCCAGTCCACCTCTAAAGTATACATTATTCGCCTTTTCTTCGCCACATGCATTGTGCCTCTCTTGGTGACTCTGCATTGCAAGCTCGTAATTTCTTGTTTTTTTGGCAAGCTTTTTTCAGGCTGCCAGCAATGCCCAGTCGGTCTGCCGGAATTTCAAGGCCGTGCTCATCACTTCGTTGCCTTTCCGGGTGGGA
>Ga0307373_10000412_pt1 | contig 81141 bp, 79 predicted proteins | sample OX2MG_FD_202534 | JGI IMG/M metagenome (GOLD analysis project Ga0307373, IMG submission 202534) | Soil microbial communities from Risofladan, Vaasa, Finland - OX-2 | ecosystem: Environmental > Terrestrial > Soil > Coastal area > Acid sulfate soil | place: Finland: Risofladan, Vaasa | collected...
ATCAGCAGGCGCAGCATCCGTCGATCGGTGAGGAAGGACCGGAGCCCCAGCCGGGACGCCCCGCCGTCCTGTGTGCCCGTGGCGTCGACGATCCCATCGGAGAAGGTGGCCAGCGACCGGGCGGCGTGTTCCCCTCTTCCCTGTACCTGGGCCTGGAACCGGGGCGATTCCGGCATCTTGGTCCGAAGGTAGATGACCGCGGCGGCGGGGACCGCTCCGAGGGCCAGCATGAGCCGCCAGGCGGCGTCGTGGTCGATCCCCGACGACAGCAGGACGATCCCGACGAGGGGGCCGACGACGAGCCCGAGCGCCTGCATCGAGAAGACCAGGCCGACGAGCCTGCCCCGGTCCTCACGGTTGGAGTACTCGCTCATGAGCACCGCGGAGACCGGGTAGTCGCCCCCGATACCGAGACCGAGCACGAACCGGGCGGCCACCAGCCAGGCGAACCCCGGGCTGAGGGCAGACGCCACGGCCCCTGCCACCATGATGACGGCCACCAGCGTATAGACCCGCTTCCGACCCAGGAGATCGGCGATCCGGCCGAAGACGAAGGCGCCGACGAAAGCGCCGAGGATGGCCGACCCGGCCACCCAGCTCGTCTCGGTGGTGGTCAGGTTCCATTGGGACTTCACCAGGACGGCGACGGTGCTGATGACGAACAGGTCGTAGGCGTCGGTGAAGAAGCCCATGCCCGAGACGACCACCGCCCGGTGGTGGAACCGGCTCCGAGGGGCCTCGTTCATCAGGTGGGTGACGGATGGCCCGTTCTCGGACGAGGGGTGGACCGAAGGCGCCCCGTTCCATCCGCCCGGCGGGTTCTCCACGACACTCCTCGTATCTCGGCCGCTCAGATCTTCACCCGCCCAGGTGACGAAACACCTATCTGCGGGTGAACCGAAGATGAACGGCCCGCGAACTTTCGATGACACCTTTGGGTAAGGTTCGCCTGCATGAGGCCATCCGCCCCGACCGCCGATATCGACCAGCAGGTGGCCGTGCTCTTCGCCCTCGTGACCGAGGCGCTGGCCAAGGCCACCGACGCGCTGCTGACCGGCGATCCGATGGCCGGGCAGGACGTCGTCGACCGGGACGTGGCCATCGACCGGCTCACCCGGGAGGTGGGGGAACTGGTGTGGGACCAGATCGACTCGCATGCCGCCCAGGGGGACTACCTCCGGCATCTCGTCGGGGTGCTGCTCATGCTCCCCGAGCTCGAGAGGAGCGCCGATCTGGCCGAGCACATCGCGCAGCGGGCCGTGGAGAACCTGGGCGTCGAGATGAGCCCGTTCAGCCGGGGGATCATCCAGCGCATGACCGAAGTGGCCCTCGGGATGTGGCAGACCGCCGGCGAGGCCTACGCCGAACGCACCGCCCAGGGTGTCGCCCTGAGCGAGGAGGACGAGGAGATCGACATCCTCCACGAACGGCTCACCCGGGAAGTGGCGACGGGGGCGATGCCGGCGGCCGTCGCGGCGCAGGTCACCCTTCTGGCCCGGTTTTACGAGCGCCTGGGCGACCATGCCGTCAACCTCGCCCGGCGCGTCGGCACCTTCGGCACCGGCGGGCGGTAGCCGGGCGTCAACGACCCGAAGCGACCTCGTCGGCGATCCGCAGGACGTCGTCGCGCAACTGCCCGAGGCTGCGCGAATAGGGCTCGATCGTGAGCCAGGTCACTCCGGCCTCCTCGTACGCGCCGAGGTCACGGCGGATCCGTCGGGACCACGACGCGGCGTCGGCCTGGTCGCCGAAGGGGGCGAAGCAGACGTCGAGCGGATCCCCCCCGGCCTGCTCGCGCCGCCTCCGCAGATCGGCCGTCATCCCGGCGAGCTGCTCGATGGACTCGAGCGGCGGGGTCCGCGTGATCTTGGCCATCGCCTCCGGTTGGGCGATCGGTATCCAGCCGTCGCCCTTTTCGGCAGCGCGGCGGCGCGCCACGGCGCTGTTGCCGCCGATCCAGAGGGGCGGACCGCCGGGAAGGGCCGGGGGCGGCAGCTGCGTGTGACCATGGGCGGGGAACGGCCCGTCGATGTCGACGCTCTCCCCGCTCCACGCAGCCCGCATGGCGTCGATGGCGGCATCGAACCGAGGGCCGCGATGGTCCCAGTCTGCTTGGAGCACCTCGAACTCCGACTTCAGGTAGCCGCCGGCCATCCCGACCACGACCCGCCCGCCGGAGAGCTTGTCGAGGCTCGCCAGGGCTTTCGCCGCCAGGTACGGGCTCCGGTACCCGGCGACGAGGATGAAGGTCAACAGCTGCACCCGTGTCGTCTCTGCCGCCATGAACGAGAGCGCAACGAATGGGTCGAACGCGTGGTGGCCGCCGTGGGCGAGCCACTCGTCGTCGGGAAAGGGGTGTTCGGTCGCCGACACCGCGTCGAACCCGGCCTCCTCGGCCAGCCGCGCGACGTCCACGAGATGCCCGTCTTCGATCCACCGGTCGTAGTGCTTGGTGGCCCGCATCGGCATCAACAGGTTCAGTTTCACGGCTTCCCCCACCCTCCTTCGGTCACTGCGTCACCGCTCGCGCCGCCAACACCGCCGTCCACCCCGTTCAGAGGGCGGCGATCCACTCCGCGAGGCCGTCAAGGGCCTCGTCGAGCTGGTCGGGCTGATCCTCAAAGTAGTGCGTGGCCCCCGGCACGAGGTGGAGCTGGCGCGGGGCCTCGGTGGCGGCGTCGTACATCTGGTGCGCCATCTGCGGAGTGACCACCGGATCGGCCGTCCCCACCACGACGCGGACGGGCACCTCGATCTCGGAGAGCCAGCGGAGGGCGTCGCCGAGCGTATGGTCCACCGACCACTGGTTCAGCCAGGACCGCAACGTCGTGCAGCGACTGATCCCGGCCGGCAGATGGTTGGCGATCGGCGGCGGCCCCCACAGCGTCACGCCGATCGCTCGGTCGCTCCGGTCGAGGCTCTCGTCGAGGAACCGGAGGTCGGCGACCGTCCCCTGAACGACGAACGCCAGGTCGTCGAGCCCTCGGGGTTCGTGGTCGCCGCCAGCGAGCGCGCGGAGCTGGCCCTCGGCCCAATTCGAGATACGGCGGTTCCGGGCGAGCTGGGCGGCGCGGTACCGCGCGACGAACTCGGGGGTGAACGGCGGACCGTTGTCGGAGTTGTACATGTCGAGCGTCCGGTCGCGCTCGAACGGCTGGCGCTCGTCGAAGACGGCCGGGTCCAGCCACTCCGTCGACAGCCTGGCCCGCGAGGGATGGGCGTTGAACATCACGATCGCGTCGGCGGGATCGAGCCCGGCCGCGGTCAGGTCGGGGCCGCCGCCCGGCGGTGCGGTGACGGTGGGCGCGGCCGCCTGGGCCTGGTAGTACGGAACGATCGAGGCGCCACCCGAATTGCCGACCAGCACGACCCGCTCGTACCCGACGGATCGGAGGTGGCGGACCATCGACCCGATGTCGAGAAGGCAATTCTCGAGGATGAGGGCCGTGTCGTTGCCGACGTAGCGGGTTGTGAGGCCGATGGCACCCAGCCCGCGCTCGGCCAGGCCGGGGAGGGCGTAGTGCCCGAGGAAATTGGCCGTCGGGTGACACCAGACGACCGCCGTCAGGGGCCGACTGCCGGCCTGCTTGACCTCGCTGGCCCACACCGTCCGGGCCAGTCGGGCAACGCCCGAGTAGATCTCCACCTTGGCGTGCGCCTCCTGGGGCGCAGCCAGCAGGTTCCGCTCGAGGGCTGTGCTCATGGCACCGGCATACCACGGTGGGCGAGGTAATCGGGCGAGAGCTCGGGCACCGGCAGCCCGAGGCGGCGCGCCAGCATCTGGGTGACCGTGTTGTCGTGGCCCATTCGGGTGCCACCCGGCGCCGGCCCCGCCGCCGCCCGAGCATCGGCTTGTCGGATGAGGGTGGTGGCCATGAAGAGCTCTTCCATCATCTCGAAGAGGTCGAGGTCCCCGAGGCGACGGCCGGACCCGGACTCGTAGCGCGAGACGGTCTCGTCGCGATCGGGCCATCCCTTCAGGCGTTCGACGCCGCAGGCGCCGGTGGCGAACTCGTCGAAGAACAACCAGTGGGCGACGTCACGAGCCGCGGGGCCGATCGACGCGACCTCCCAATCGATTGCCGCGGCGACCCGGTGGTCGGGGCCGAAGATCATGTTGCCGACTCGGGCGTCACCCCAGACGAGCACCGCTGCGTCGTCGCCCAGCGCCGATCGCCGGGCCTCGATCGTCTCCGCCGCGGCATCCGTGACCGGGAATTCCCTGCCCGCCGCGGTCCACCGGTACCAGTCGAGGAGCCAGTCGACATAAGCCGACGCCGTGCTGTCGCCGTCATGGCCATCGAGGAGGAACGAGTGCCGGCGACGCCAGTCGACCTCGTGCACGGCGACGAGCGTGTCCATCGCCGAGCACCACAGCGCCTCGCGTTCGGTGGCCGTGAGGGTCGGGAGCCAGCCCACCGAGTGGATCGACGGCTTGCCGTGAGGGACCCGACCGGCGACATGGTCCATCACGAAGAACTGCGCCCCGAGCACGGAGGGGTCGGGCTCGGTCCAGCGGACCGAGGGCACGCGCACCGCGGTGTCCCGCAACCCGTCGAGGACCCTGGCCTCGCGCAACACGTCGGCATCACGAAAGATCTTGTTGTCGCCCGCCTGCCGGCGCACCACCAGACGGGCGGAGCCGCCCGGCCACGTCGCCGTGAAGGCCATGGTGTCGTTGGACTGACCGGCGGCCGGCCGCTCGAGGTCGGTGACGACTACCGGGCCGGGGCCGATGCCGGCTTCGGCCAGACGGGCGCCGATCCACTCCGCCAGCGGCCCGGCCAGATCGCCGAGCGCCCGGGGCGGGGTCATGAGCGGCCCCCGTCGGTGAAGGCGTCGATCAAGCCGGCGAGGCGCTCGACCGTGCTGCCGTGAAGGATGAGCTCGTCGGCGCCGGCGGCCAGGTACTCCCTCAGGCGGCTCGCGCAGACGGCACCGTCGCCCTCTGCCGACGACGACGGCAACCAGTGGTCGGGCAGCCGCCGGCTGAGATCGATGAGCTCGTCCCGCGAGAGGTTCTTGTCCGCCGAACGATCCCCGAGAGCCTTCAGCTCGGGCTCCGTCCGGTAGCGGGCCAGGTCACCCGGGTCCCAGCCGTTGGCCGCCACCAGCGCGTCGCCGAGACCCCGAACCTGAAAGTAGCCGGCCGCTCTGGCGCCCACCGCGAGGGCCGCGTCGGCCGCCGCCGCGTCGGGCGCCACCACCACGGTCGCGTAGCAGCGGACGGTGGCGGGGTCGCGACCGGCTCCGGCGGCGGCCCGCCGCACGGCCGCCACCGTCCGGGCAACCGCGTCAGGGGTGAGGAAGGGATGGAGGATGACACCGTCGTAGGCCCGCCCGGCGACCGCCAGCGTCTTCGGCCCGACCGCCGCGAGCAGGAGCGGCGGCGCTGCGACCGCGGCCCGTTGGGCGAGCCGGAGGTCGGGGAACGACCCCGCCGGCCCCTCGTAGTGCACCGTCCGGCCCGCCCAGAGGTCGCGGAGGACCACGGCGATGTCGGCGAGCGACGCGAGCGTTGGCGCCGGTACCCCGTAGGCACGCCACCGCCAGGCGGCAGACCGGCCGAGGCCGAGGAGGAACCGCTCCCTGGTGAGGGCCTGCAGCGTCTGCCCCATCGACGCCAGGACCATGGGATGGCGAAGCCCCGGGCTGGTCACCGCCGCACCGATCCGGACCCGGTCGGTGACCTGGCCGATGGCGGCAGCCAGGGAGGGGAGGTCCTTCGTGTCGTACCGCTCACCGATCCAGACGCATCCGAGCCCGAGCTCTTCGGCGTGGCGAGCCTGCTCGAGGCCCTGCCGGGGATCGGTGACCCCGCCGGGAAGCACGTAGCAACCCAACAGGTCGGCGGTCGTCATGGCACCTCCTCGCTTCGTGGCTCGGCCCGTCGACATAGCCGCTCGGCCCGACAACATAGCCAAAGGCCGTGGGCGATGTGCTTCGATGTTGGCATGCTCCAAGGCACCGGACCGCAGCCGGCAGGACGCGCAGACCCGGGGGCGACGTGAACATCGGCCGGATGCTGTCGAACAGCGCCCGGAGGTTTCCCGCGCGCCCGGCGGTGACGTGGGGGGACCAGAGGCTGACCTACGCCGATCTCGATCGCCGGAGCGACGCGCTGGCGCACGGCCTGGCGTCCCTCGGGGCGCGCAAGGACGACCGGGTCGTGGTGCTCATGCGCAACCGACCCGAGCTGATCGAGGCGATGTACGCCTGCTTCAAGGCCGCCTATTGCATGGTGCCGCTGAACAGCCGGCTCACGGCCGCCGAGGTCACCTTCCACCTCGGCGATTCGCAACCGGCCGCCGTGTTGACCGACCCCGAGGGGGTCTCCGTGCTCGCCGCCGCCGACAGGTGCGGAGCGGCGGTGGTGGTCGCCGGCACGCATGGAGGGGACCGGCTCCCCGTCTGGGCTCACGACCACGAAGACGTCATCGCCGCCGGCGCCGGCCGGCCGAGCGCGGTCGCCGAAGTCGACCGCGACGACCTCGCGTGGCTCTTCTACACCTCGGGGACCACCGGCCGCCCGAAGGGCGCCATGCTGAGCCACGGGAACCTCGGGTTCGTCACGGCGTCCTGGCTGGCCGATCTCACGCCGATGACCGAGGAGGACGTCACGCTCCACGCGGCGCCCCTGAGCCACGGCGCCGGCTTTCACGCGCTTGCCGCGACCGCCCGGGGCGCACATCAGGTGATCCCCGCCAGCGGGCGGTTCGATCCGTCGGGGATCCTCGAGCTGATCGCCGCCGAAGGGGTCACCAACACCTGGCTCGTGCCCACCCAGATCGTGATGCTGCTCGACGCGGCCGGCGACAGACCGCCGGACCTCCCGTCGCTCCGTCACGTCGCCTACGGCGGCGCTCCCTTCGCGCCGGCCGATCTCCGGCGGGCGCTCGAGGTGTTCGGGCCCCGGTTCGTACAGCTGTTCGGCCAGGGGGAGACGCCGATGACCGCGACCGTGCTGTCGGCGGCCGACCACGCCGCCGCGCTCGCCGGCGACCGACCACAGCGGCTCTCCTCGGCCGGGGTCCCTCGGCCGGGCACCGACGTGCGGGTCATGAACGATGACGTCGAGCTGCCGGTGGGCCAGGTCGGTGAGCTCTGCGTCCGGGGGAGCGCCGTCATGCTGGGCTACTGGCAGCGTCCGGAGGAGACCGCCGGGACCCTCCGCCACGGTTGGCTGCATACGGGCGATCTGGGGCGCATGGACGAACACGGGTACCTGTACCTGTTGGACCGGGCAAAGGACCTGATCATCAGCGGCGGTTCCAACGTGTACGCCGTTGAGGTGGAGGCGGTGCTGGCCGGCCACGAGGCCGTGCGCGAGGTGGCCGTCGTCGGCGTCACCGACCGCACGTGGGGGGAGACGGTCGTCGCCGTCGTCGTCTCCGGGGAGCCGGGTCCCGACACCGAGGTGGCCCTGGCCGCGCACTGCGCCGGCGTGCTCGCCGGGTACAAGTGTCCCCGCCGCTACGTCTTCCGGGAGGCACTGCCCCGGAACGCCTACGGCAAGGTCCTCAAGCGGGAGCTGCGCGAGGACCTCGCTGGAGACCCTCCCGGGGCTGGCGCTCGAAGGGAAGGCGGAGCGCCCTGATCGCGTTGCCGCGGACCACCCGGTAGACCTGGTCCTCCGTGAGGCCGGCGACGAGCCTGGTCACGATCTCCTTCGTGTCGGGCCAGGTGGAGTCGCTGTGCGGGTAATCGGTCTCGCACGTCACGTTGTCGACGCCGACCTCGGCGAGCGAGGCCAGGCCGTGGGGGTCGTTGATGAAGCACCCGTACACCGACCGGTAGTAATAGGTCGACGGTGGCTCCGGTATGTGCTTGGTCCGCGCCCAGCCCTGGTTGTCCTCCCAGACCTGGTCCACCCGCTGCAGGGCGTAGGGGATCCACCCGATCTGACTTTCGGCATACAGCAGTTTGAGGTCGGGGAACCGGACCAGCACCCCGGACATCAAGAAGTCGACGAGCGAGGACATCGCGTTGCCGAAGGCCAGGGTCGCGCTGACCGACGGCGGAGCGTCCGGCGAGGCGGCCGGCATCTGCGACGACGATCCGATGTGCATCGCCACCACGGTGCCGGTGTCCGCGCACGCCTGAAAGAACGGGTCCCAGTGACCACTGTGGATGGTGGGGAGCCCGAGATGGTAGGGAAGCTCGCTGAAGCACACCGCCCGGAAACCGCGCTCCGCGTTCCGGCGCACCTCGGCCGCCGCGGCGTTCACGTCCCACAGCGGGATGATCCCGAGCGGGATGAGACGGCCGCCGGAACCGCCGCACCACTCCTCCACCATCCAGTCGTTGTAGGCCTTGACGCAGGCGAGACCCAACTCCTTGTCCGGTCCATCGTAAAAGGTCTGCCCGCAGAACCGGGGGAAGGTCGGAAAGCACATCGAGGCCTCCACCCAGCTCACGTCCATGTCCTCCAGCCGGGCCTCGGGGTCGTAGCAGCCGGGGCGCATGTCGTCGTAGGTGATGGGCGTGAGGGTCATCTCCTCTTTGGAGTACCCGGCGGCAGCGACCATGCGCTTGTGTGTGTAGACGAGGTCGCCGTACGTCCAGCAGTCGACCTTCGTCGGCGAGTCGTCGTCGAAGTGCTCGACGTAGCGGGCGGTGCCGACGTAGTCGATGTCGCGGATCCCGCGTCGCACGACCTTGGGTCCATGGTCCCGGTACTTCTCCGGCAACCACTGCTCCCACACGTGCGGGGGCTCGACCACGTGGTCGTCGACGCTGATGATCCTCGGGATCTCCCTCATGACCTTCGGTGGCTGCGCTCGCGAGCCAGATCGTGGACCATCGTCACGAGATCGGTCCCCTCCTCGGACGCCCGGCGCTTCACGTCCTCCCACTCCGCCAGGCTCGCCCGGGCCTGGTCGGCGTTGTCGTTCCACACCGGCGACGTCGGCGTCGTGATCTCTAGCCGGATCCCGCTCGGGTCGCGGAAGTAGATGCTGTAGATGATCTTGTGGTCGACCGGGCCGAGCACCTGTACGTCGTTGGCACGCAACCAGGCGCACCAGCGGTCGACCGTCTCGACCGAGTCGACCTGCATCGCCAGGTGCTGAAAGGTGTCGTAGGCGGGGTGCGGCGGTGCAGCCAGAGGGGGGAGCTCGGGCGCCTCGAAGAACGCCACCGTCGACCCATCGGCCATCCTGAAGAACGAGTGGAAGTACGGCACGGGCTCACCCGTGGACGGGATCGCGTCGTCGAGCACGGCGTTGACCAGTTCCATCCCGAGCACGCGGGTGTAGAAGTCCGCGGTGGCAGCGGTATCGCGCGTGACGTAGGCGACGTGGCTCAGCATCGCGGGCTTCCCCGGCCGCTCCGCACCGCCGAGGGCCAGACCCTCGCCCGCGGGGTGACCCTCGGCTGTGGAGAACTCGGTCCTGGTCATGCCCTTCAGGCTACCTTCGGCGGGCAACCAGGAGGGCGTCAACGGCGACCGGCCCGTCGGGGGTGACGATCAGGGGATTGAGGTCCGCCGACTCGAGCCACGAGCCGGTCCGTCTCCACAGCTCGGCCACGGACTCGATCGCCGCCACCAGCCCCGGCGCCGGCCACGGCTGCCGGCCGCGGAGCCCGCCCAGGGCCGCCTGGCCGGCGACCTCTTCGAAGAGCTCCGCCGCCGCCCCGGCTCCGAGGGGCAGCAGGCGACCGGCGACCCGCGGGGCGATCTCGAGCAGCACGCCCCCGCGCCCGAAGAGCACGACGGGCCCGAGATCGGTCCGCCCCTGAATCCCGATGAACGCCTCGCCGTGACCCTCCACCATGGCCTGCACCGCCACCGTCGCCGGCACCCCGTGGGCGGCCGCGATGCCTCGCATCTCCGCCACGGCGGCGGGCACGTCGTCGGGGAGCACGCCGACCCGGACCGCACCGAGCTCGGTGCGGTGGGGCACGTCGGCGAGCTTGACGACCAGGCGGTCGCCGAGCGACGCGACGGCCGGGACATCGCCGTCCGGGTCGAGCAGCACATAGGGCGCGACGGAGACACCGCCCTCCCCCAGCAGGTGCATCGCCTCGCCGAACGGCACGATCCACCCAGCCGGGCTGTCGACCAGCCCGGGCGGATCGCCGGGAAGAGGAGGGGCGAGACGCACGAGGCGCGGGGCGGGTGCCCGTGCCACGTCGTCGAGCGCGCGCAACGCCCGATAGGTGGAGCGCAGACCGCGGCAGAAGGCGACGCCCTGCTCGCGCAGCGGGGCCGTCCAGGCACCCACGGCCGTCGTCTCGACCGGGGTCACCACGAGGGGGACCCGTGCCGCTGCCGCCACCTCGGCGAACGGCTCCAACAGGGTCCGGCTCCACGCCTCGTCCCCGTCGGCGGCCCACCAGCACAGGACGAGGGCGTCCACACCCTCCGCCCCGGCGTAGCCGCTGAACATCTCGTGAAGCAGCTCCCGGTCCCGCATGACGAAGCCCGTCAGGTCGAGCGGGTTGAGGCTGCCCTCGCCCGGGACACGGTCACGGACCCACTCATGAAGCCCGTCGAGCGAAGGAAGGTCCGTGCCCTCCTCCGCGCCGAGGTCCGCCGCAACGCCGGCGACGCCGCCGGAGCTGGCCATGACGGCCACGCCCCTGACCGGCCGCCACCGCTGTTTGGGCAGCTGGGCCAGGAGCTGGGACCGGTCGAGGAGATCGTCGACGTCGGTGGCCGTCAGGACGCCGGCAGAGCGGAGCACGAGATCGTAAACCCAGCTCTCGTCGGCGATGGCGCCCGTGTGGGAGCGCATGATCTCGCGCGAGCGGTCCGTCCGCCCCAGCTTCAGCGCGATCAGCGCCTTGCCCGCCGAGCGCACCCGGTGCACCGCGGCGAGAAAGGCCTCGGGCTCGCGGATCTTCTCGACCACGAGGCAGATGACCGACGTGCGATCGTCGTCGGCCAGCAGATGGAGGTAGTCGGCGAGGCTGCACACCGTCTCGTTCCCCGAGGACACGCAGACCCCGAAGCCGAGCCGGCGCTGCTGGCCGGCGGCGAGCGTCGAACGGAGCAGGAACCCGCTCTGGGAGATGACGGCCAGCCCGCCCGGCTCGAGGGCGATGCGGCCGCCGGTGAAGAGGTTGACCCGGAGGGGGACGTTCATGAAACCGCTGCAGTTCGGACCGACGACCGCCAGGTGCTCGCCCGCCGCCGCGGCAAGTCGCTCCTCGAGCGCGGCCCCTTCGGCCCCGAGCTCCCGGAAGCCTCCGGCGGCGACGGCCACACCCCCGCACCCCATCGCCGCCGCCTCGGCGACCACCCCGACGGAGCGTTCGGCGTTCACGAGCGACAGGACGGCGTCCACCGGCTCCCCGACGGCCGACAGCGTCGGGAACGTGGGCCTGCCGTACACCTGGTCGCGGTTCGGGTTGACCAGCCGGACCTCCAACCCGGCCTCGAGCATGGGCAGGACGGCATTGTTGGACATGCCCAGGTTCTCGCTCGCGCCGACGACCGCCACCGACCGGGGCGCGAGGAGCCGCGCTAGGTTCGCCTGGTTCACAGTTTCGAACTCTATGCGCCGGCCGGTGCTCGAGCCTGCCGGACCCGAGGGGCACAGGAGCAGCCGATGGACCTCGACGAGATCACCTACGGCAAGCGTGACGGGGTCGGCGAGATCACCCTCTGCCGGCCGGCCCAGCTGAACCCCATCTCGGGCCGCCCCGGCGGTACCCGCGACCAGATCCTGTGGGCCCTGTCGGAAGCCGAGGCCGATCCCGACGTCGGCTGCGTGCTGCTGACCGGTGCGGGCAAGGCGTTCTCGGCCGGTGGCGACCTCACCGGGAACAAGCCGCGTGAGAGCGCGTTCGAGCAGCAGGAGTTCGTCGACTCCGCCGAGGCCTTCCTCCGTCGCCTGCGCGACGCCCGGCTCCCCGTGGTCGCCGCGGTCAACGGGATCTGCCTGGGTGCAGCGGTGGGCATGGTGTGCTGCTGTGATCTCGTGCTCGCCGGTGAGAGTGCCCGCTTCGGGCTGCCCGAGGGAAGGATCGGCCTGGTCGGGGCCGGACCGCTCGTGCCCCTGGTCGGGCGCCAGTGGGCGAAGTTCCTCATTCTCAGCGGCGAGCTGATCGACGCCCGGCGCGCCAGGGACATCGGGCTGGTCCTGACCGTCGAGCCCGACGACCGGCTGCTCGAGCGGGCCCGCGAGCTCTGCCGGCGCCTGGCCCGCCTCCCCCGCGAGGCGGTGCTGCTCAACAAGCGGCACGTCGACGCGACGGCGGACGCCTCGGGCGACGCCGCCGGCCGGCTGGCGGGCGCGGCCCACGACGCCCTCACGCTCAGCAACAGCGGCCGCGCGGTCGCTCCCGACGGCAGGACCTTCCGCGAGATCATCGCGGCCGAAGGGACCGCCGGGCTGAAGAGTGCCCGGGCCGCCCAGTACGAGAGCCCATGGCTCGAGTAGGGGGCTGCTCGAGCAGGGAGCTACAGTGCCGTTCTGCCGGCCCGGGGGACGGGGCGGGGACGGGGACCGAAGAGATGCGCCTTCAGGACGGGATCATCACGGCATGGACGCTCCGCTGAAACCGACGGTCCGGTGATGGCCGGCAGCTCCGACGTGCTCGGCACGACCGTGCTCCACCGCGTCGAGCACGGCATCGCGACGATAACCCTGCACCGCCCGGAGGCGGCCAACGCCCTGCTCCCCGAGCAGCGGGACGTGATCATCGAGCTGCTGGCGGCCGCGGACCCCGATCCGGACGTGCGCGCGGTCGCCGTGCGCTCCGAGGGCCGGCACTTCTGCTCGGGCGCCGACGTCGGGACCATCCGCTCCGGTCAGAGCGGCGAGCCGAAGGTTGGCGACGGGATGCGGCGGATCATGAACGGCGCCCAGCGCCTCGTCGCCGCCGTTCTCGACTGCCCCAAGCCGGTGGTGGCCGTGGTGCAGGGGACCGCCGCCGGCCTCGGCGCCCACCTGGCCTTTGCCTGCGACATGGTCGTCGCCTCCGAGGACGCCGCCTTCATCGAGCCGTTCCTCCTGCGCGGGATCGTGGTGGACGCCGGCGGTGCCTACCTGCTCCCCCGCCTCATCGGCCTTCAGCGGGCCAAGGAGCTCGCATTCCTGAGCGAGAAGCTGTCGGCGGCCGACGCCAAGGACCTCGGGCTCGTGAACCGCGTGGTCCCGGCCGGCGAATTGGACCGGACCGCCGCCGAGATCCTCGACCGTCTGGCGCGGGCACCGACCGGTGCCCTCTCCCTGACCAAGCGCCTGTTCAACCGCTCGCTCGACGGCGACCGGGCGGCCTCCTTCCTCGAGGAGGCCATGGCCCAGGAGCTGCAGTCCCGCAGCCAGGACGCCAACGAGGGCATCAGCGCCTTCGGAGAGCGGCGCTCGCCGGTCTTCAAGGGATATTGAGCCGAAAAGGTATCGTGACCCCATGCCCGGTGCCCGCCGCTTCGACCTTCCCACGATCGAGCCGGAGAGCCAGCCCTTCTGGGACGCCGCCCGCGAGCACCGTTTCCTGATCCGGCGATGCAACGCCTGCGGGCGCGTGCACCACTATCCGCGCCCGTTCTGCCCGACCTGCTGGGGCGAGGATCTCTCGTGGGAGGAGGCTTCGGGCCGCGGCACGCTCTACACGTTCTCGACCGTCTTCATGAACGATCTCCCCCCGTTCGCCGAGCGGCTCCCCTACGTCGCCGGTGCCGTCGACCTGAAGGAGGGACCCCGGGTGATGACGAACGTGGTCGACTGCGACCCCGCGGACCTACGCGTCGGCATGGCCGTTCAGGTCACCTACCGGGAGCTCACGCCCGAGATCACCGCCCCGGTCTTCCGGCCCGCCTGAACGGGCGACGGGTCCGGCGACCGGCCCGCCCGGCTACGAGAGAGGAACACGATGGGACTCCTTCACGACAAGGTGGCGCTCGTCACCGGTGCCGGGCACGGGATCGGCCGTGCCCATGCCCTCGAGCTGGCCGGACAGGGCGCCAAGGTCGTGGTGAACGACCTGGGCGGCTCGGTGCACGGGGAGGGGAGCGGACGCGACGCCGAGCGCGTTGTGGCGATCATCGAGGAGCGGGGCGGCACCGCCCTGGCGGACTTCGGCGACGTGGGGGAAGAGGCGGCGGCCGACGCGATGGTGGACCGGGCGATCGCCGAGTGGGGCCGGCTCGACATCGTCGTCAACAACGCCGGGATCGTGCGGGACCGCGCCATCTGGAACATGGGCGTCGACGATTTCGACCTCGTGATGCGCGTGCACGTCCGGGGGACCTGGCTCGTGTCGCGCGCCGCCGCCCGGCACTGGCGGGAGGTCGCCAAGCAGCAGGGCGGCCGGGCCCCGGGCCGCATCATCAACACCATCTCGGGCGCCGGGCTGCTCGGTAACTTCGGCCAGTCGAACTACGCGACGGCCAAGGCCGCCATCATGGGCCTCACCCTGACCCTCAGCCTCGAGCTCGCCGGCATCGGCGCGACCGTCAACGCCATCGGACCGGGGGCCGTCACCCGGCTGTCGGCCGGGGTGGAGGGCGTCGAGACGGCCCGTGAGGCCGACGAGTACGCACCCGACGAATGGGACCCGCTGAACCCAGCCGTCAGCTCGCCCGTCGTGGCCTGGCTGGCCAGCGACCGGTCCGGGTTCGTGAGCGGGCAGTGTATCCGCGCCATGCGGACCCAGATCCACCTGATGGAGGGCTGGCGGGAGGTCCGGAGCATCGACAACGGCGGGAAGTACTGGGACGCCGAGACCCTCGGCCGCCGGATCGAGACCGATCTGCTCGGGACGCGGGCTCCCGGCCTACGCCTCGGGGGCTAGGAGCGCCCGCAGGGCCGGCTTGTCGACCTTCAGCATCGAGGTGACCGGCAGCTCGGGCACGACGACGACCCGGTCCGGCGCCTTGTAGTCGGCCAGGCGGGCCCGGCACCACTCCCGCAATTCGGCCGTCGTCGGCGGCGTCCGGCCGGCCGAGACGACCACGAACGCCACGCCCGTCTCGCCGATGACCGGGGTCTGGACGCCCACGACGGCGGCCTGCTCGACCGCCGGGTGCTCGACGAGCACGTTCTCCACCTCGAGCGGGTAGACGTTGTAGCCGCCGCGGATGTACAGGTCGCCCAGGCGTCCGGCCAGGACGAGGTTTCCGTCGGGCTCGAGCCGGCCCAGGTCACCGGTGCGGAGCCAGCCGCCGGCGTCGAGGACGTCGGCGGTCAGCGCCGGATCGTTCCAGTACCCCCGCATGACGAGGTCCGAGCGCACGAAGATGCGGCCCACCTCACCCGGGGTGACCCGGAGCCCCGACTCGCCCCGAAGCTCCAGCTCGACGCTCGCCTGCGGGCGGCCCACGGACCGGTAGAGCGTCTCCGGCGGGTCACCGGGCTCGGTGCCGGTGATGGACGGGGCCTCGGTCATCGCGTAACGGACGATGAGCGGGCAACCGAGCCGACGGGTCACCTGCTCCACCAGCTCGGGCGGGGCCGGCGCGGTGGCGACCACACCCAGGCGCATCGGCCCGAGATCGATCTCGTCGAGCTCGGGCCGGTCCAGCATCTTCGCCCACTGGGTGGGGACTCCGCCTGCGACCGTGACGCGCTCGTCGCCCATGAGGCGCACCGCCTCGGCCGCCGACCACGGTGTCGGGCAGATGACCTGGGTCGTCGCCCAGGCGACCTGCTCCCAGAGCTTCGTCATGTACCCCGCGTGGGCGAACGGGGTGGACGCCAGGCGCCGGTCGTACGGCGCGGTCATCACGCCCGCCGAGGCGACCGCTGCCCGGAGGTTGTCGTGGTCGAACCACGCACCCTTCGGGAGGCCGGTCGTCCCGCTGGTCCAGACGATGACGGCGGGGTCCGATGCCCGGCCACGGTGGTTCGGAACCTCGCCCCCTCGGGCCGAGGCCGCTTGGATGTCACCGCGGTCGAGCACGGCCGCTCCGGCGAACCCCTCCGGTCCCGGCCGCTGCTCGACGACGAGGACCTTCGGCTTCGCGCTCGTGAGGATGACCTCCGTCTCGCGTGGCCCCAGCCGGATGTTGAGGCCGGTGGAGACCGCCCCCAGCCGGGCGGCGGCCGCGCAGACCACCGCGTAGTCGATGGAGGGCGCCAGCCGGACGGCGACGATGTCGCCCGGCCCGACCCCGGCCTCGGCCAGTCGGGCGGCGACACCGGTGGACGCGCGCACCCACTGGGCGAACGTGAGGCGGCGCTCCCCGTCGACATAGGCCTCAACATCGGCCAACTGCTCGCCTGCCGCCTCGAGTGCATCGCCCAGGGTCGCGAAGTGTCCCCGGAGCGGAGTCTCGAGCCTGGTCGTCGACACCGGAGCTGGTCAGTCGACGCCGAGGACCATCGTGCCGCTCGAGCAGAACCAACCCCCGGTGCCGCTCACGCAGGCCAGGCGGGCGTCGGCCACCTGGCGGTCCCCGCACTCGCCGCGCAGCTGGCGCACCGCCTCCACGATCAGGAACAGCCCGCGCTGGCCCGGGTGGCATGCGCTGAGGCCGCCGCCGTCGGTGTTGGTCGGCAGCGCGCCGCCGACGCGCAGCTTCCCGTCCTCCACGAAGGCGCCACCCTCGCCCTTGCGACAGAAGCCGAGGTCCTCGAGCGTGATCAGGAGCATGGAGGTGAAGGCGTCGTAGATCTCGCAGACGTCCATCTCCTCGGGGCGCACGCCGGCTCGCTCGAAGGCGAGCGGGCCCGACACCGCGGCGGGGCCGGTCGTGAAGTCCTCCCACTGACCCATCGAGACGTGGGAGCCGTGCTCGGCGGCGCCCAGGACCCAAACCGGGCGGGTTGCCAGATCCGGCACCCGGTCCTCGGCCACGAGCACCGCCGCCGCACCGCCGTCGGATCGCAGGCAGCACTGCAGGGCCGTGAAAGGGTCGGCGATCATCCGGCTTCCGAGCACCTCGTCGATGGTGAGGGGATCGCGGACCTGGGCGTCAGGGTTCAGGGCGGCATTGGCGCGGGCGCTCACGGCCACCTCGGCCAGCTGCTCGATGGTGGTGCCGTACTCGGCCATGTGCCGGCGAGCCGCCATGGCGTACTTCGAGATCAACGTGATCCCGTGCGGGGCCTCCCATTGCTGGGGCCCGCGAGAGCCCCAGTCGAGGTTGGCGGTCCGAAGTCCCTTGCGCAGGTCGGACCGGGCCGTCGATCCGTAGGTGAGGAGGATGACGTCGGCGTGGCCCGCGGCGATGGCGTCGACGGCATGGGACGCCATCACCTCCCAGGCCGCGCCGCCCACGGCGGTCGAGTCGAGCCAGCGGGGGCGGAGGCCCAGGTACTCGGCAACGTCAATGGGCTGCAGCGTGCCCAACCCGGTCGACCCCAACCCGTCGACGTGCTGAGGAGCCAACCCGGCCTCGGAGAGGGCCCGGCGCGACGCCTGGGCGATCAGCGCGTACGGCGTGACGTCCTGCCCCTTGGCCACGTACGAGGCGGCCACCCCGGCGACGGCGACCCGGCGCGTCACGCCGGTCCTCCCCGGTGGCGTGACGCGCTCGCCTCCATGAATGCATTGACACGATCCTTGAAGTCGTCCGACATGAACAGCATCGTCTGGGCCATCCGGTCGAACTCGCGGGCCGTGCGGCGGTCGACGCTTGCGGCCACGTCGATGGCCGCCTTCGCCAGGCCCATCGCCTCACGGGGCAGACCCGCCAGCTTCCGGGCGAACGCCTGCACCTGCCCGGCGAAGGTGTCCGCCGGATAGACCGCGTGGGCGAGGCCGATGGCGAGCGCCTGCTCGGCGTCGACGGTCTCGCAGGCCATCGCCAGCCAGCGGGCCCAGTGCGGGCCCACGAGCCGGGTGAGGCGGCTGATCCCGCCCGACCCGGGGATCACGGCGATATTGGCCACCTCGGGCAGGCCGAACGTGGCGCCCTCCGCCACCAGGCGGAAGTCGCACGACACGCCGAGCTCGACCCCGACGCCGAAACAGTGGCCCTGGGCCGCCAGGACGACCGGCTTCTCGATCGACTCGATCTCATCGAACAGGTCGTGATGGGCCTCTGCCCGGTACTGCCGTCGCATGTTGGAGCCGCGGACGATACCGTCCGTCCCCTCGCCGACGCTGAGCCGAAGGCTGGCGAAGTCGAGACCGGAGGTGAAGAAACGGCCCTCACCGGTGATCACGAGGACTCGCAGGTCGTCCCGATCTCCGAGGTCCCGCACCGCCCCGTACAGCACCTCGAACATCCCGGGGGTCACGGCGTTGCGGCTCCGGTCGCGGGTGAAGGTGACCGTGACGACTCCGTCGACGTCCTCGCGGCGGACTTCGTCGGCCGTCGCTCGAGACTGAGCGCTGTCGTCCTGTCCGGCCACGCAAACCTCCCCCTCGGCCCCGTCTGTCGCTGCGTCGGCAGCCTAGTGCGATCCCTCCTCGGGGGGCGCCTCCCCCGCGCCCCTGCCGACACCGGTCCCGGGTTGACTGGCGGGGGCCGATGGGTTGAGATGGGCAGGTTCGCCATGGAGAGGACCCGATGACGCTCGATCTGGCCGCAGCCGGCTACACCCTGTCGGGCCTCCGGCCGTACCCCGTCGCCATCACCACGGTCGCCGACGGCCGGGCGAACGGCCTGATCTCCCTGTCCGCCGGCGCGGGCGGGATCGTGCCGGAGGCCCCCCGGGTGACGATCAGCCTCACCAAGTACAACCTCACCCACGATCTGGTGGTCGGGTCGGGCGTGTTCGCCATGCACCTCCTGGGCAACGATCCCGACGTCATCGAGAGCTCGATGGCCCTCATCATGGGTCTCGGCGGATCTTCCGGTCGCCACGGCGACAAGATCGGGGCGTTCCCGACCAGGCCCGGGGTGACGGGATCGCCGATCCTCCTCGACGCGCTGAGCTACGTCGAGGGGCGGGTCGTGGGGACGCTCGATGCCGAGGAGAACACGATCTTCCTGGCCGACGTGGTCGGCGCCGAGCGCCTCCGTGGCGGTGGTCGGCTCCACATCAACGAGGCGTGGTCGAGGCTCCCACCCGAATGGATCGAGACCTACGAGCGCAACCATCTTCCCCAGGTCGAGAGCGCTCGCCGGTATCGCGGCCTGGTCGACTGAGGAAAGGAGGCAGACGATGACGCCGAGCCGAGACGCCGCGGTCTGCCCGGTCGCCCACGACTACGACCCGCTGGCCGGGGAGACGTTGCTCGACCCCTACGGGGCGCTCAACCGGCTGCGGGACGAGGGCCCCGTCTTCTACCTCCCCGAGCTGGACCACTACCTCGTCACCCGGTACGACGACGTCGAGCAGGTGCTCCTCGACCGCGAGACGTGGTCGGCGGCCAATGCCTCCTCCCCGCTCATCCCCGTGGCACCGGCCGTCCAGGAGGTGCTGAACGAGGGCTTCAGGCGGGTCCCGACGCTCAACAACGCGGACCCGCCGCGCCACGGGCCGATGCGCAGGTCGGTGCTGTCGTGCATGACGCCCCGGCGCCTCAACGCGCTCGAGCCCGTCTTGCGGGAGTACGCGACCGACCTGGTGGAGGCGTTCCGGGACGAGCCGGTGGTCGATTTCGTGGACGTCCTGGCGTTCCCGTTCCCCGGGTACGCGGCCTTCAGCCTGCTGGGGTTCCCCGACAGCGACACCGAGCAGCTGAGGGAGTGGAGCCAGCGCCGGGTCCTGCTCACCTACGGTCGTCTCAACGAAGAGGAGCAGCTCGGCGTCGCCCACGACATCGTGGCCATGTGGCGCTATGTCGAGGACTTCGTCGCCGCTCGGGCCGCGGGCCCCGTCGACGACATGACCAGTGACCTGGTCCGCCTCTCGGTGCAGAAGCCGGACCAGCTCGACCAATTCGACATCGTCAACATCGTGTACTCCATGGTCCTGGCCGGGCACGAGACCACGCAGAACTCCATCGGCAACGGCATGCTGGCGCTGCTGCGCGACAGGGCGCAGTGGGAGGCGCTCCTCGCCGACCGGTCGCTCATCCCGAACGCCGTCGAAGAGATCCTGCGCTTCGACGGTCCCGTGGTCAACCACCGACGGCTCGCCAAGGTCGACACCACGATCGGCGGGACGCCCATCCCGGCCGGCGCCAAGGTGATGCTCTGCTTCGCGTCCGCAGCGCACGATCCGCGCCACTTCACCGACCCCGACGAGTTTCGGGCGGACCGAGCCGACGCGACGCTCCACTTCGCTTTCGGGAAGGGCCCCCACCTCTGCCTCGGCGCCCCGCTCGCCCGCCTCGAGATGCGCATCGTGCTCGAGCTGCTGACGGACCTGACCCCCGACATCGAGCTGGTTCCGGACCAGAGCCTCCGGTACAGCCCGAACGCGCTGTTCCGTGGCCTGCAGACCCTGCTCGTCGCGCCCGGCGGGCTCGCCCGCACCGTTTAGCGGACCACCGGTCACCGAGCGGTCGTGGCGGTCGTGGCGGTCCGCTGCCCCCGGAGACTACTGCGGTGCCTCCGTGGCCAGATCGGTCCCGGGCGCTTCGGCGAGGTGACGGGAGGCTCGACGGGAAGGGACGGCAAGGCCGGCGAACACCGCACCGCCGCAGGCGAGGACGGCCGATGAGAGGAGTGCCGATCGAACGCCGTGCATGAAGGCCAGGCGGGCGGCTCCGAGCAGCGCACCACGAGAGCCGCCCACGAGGTCCCGGGCCACCACGAGGGCCCCCGTGATGGACGAGCCGGCCCTATCGAGCGCCCCGCGTGGAAGGTGGAGCCCCGCACCGGAGAAGCCGGACCGGTACCCCATGGCGGCGATGCTGCCGCCGATGGCGACGCCGAGGGCCTGACCGAGCTGCCGGGTGGTCTGGGTGATCGCCGAGGCACCCCCGGACTTCTCCTTCGGCACCGCCGTCATGATCGCCTCGGTGCTCGCGGGGACGAACACGCTGAAGGCGGTCGCCATGACCACGAAACCCACGAAGAGAGCGACCAGTACGCGATCGCCCGACGGCGGACGCTCTCCTCGGTGAACACGTTCACCAGGATCGAGAGCGTCGCCGGCATGATGAGGGCTGCGCCCACACCCATCACCGCTCGCCACACGATCAGCTCGGTAGCAGTCGTCGACAGGCTCGCCGCCAAGGAGCTGCTCCCGAAGACCACGAGGCCCACCGTCAGCACGCCCCGCCGCCCGAACCGGTCCCCGAGGTTGCCCGAGGTCAGGAGCAGGCCTGCGAACACGAGCGTGTACGAGTCGACGATCCACTGGAGCTGCGAAGGGGTGGCACCCATCGTGCGGACCAGGGTGGGCAGCGCCACGTTCAGGATCCCGTTGTCGATGCTCACGACCAGCAGGCTCAGGCACAGGACCCCGAGGGCCGCCCAGTGCTTGGTATCCGAGCTCACCCCGGTGGAACCTCCATGTCTGCGGCCCTCTCCGGTCCCGCTACCACCCGTCCCGTTGCCCACCAGCGCCGAGGCAGATCTCGGACCGCCGTCAACCGGGCCCGGGCATCTGGGATGTCTATCGCAGCTTGCGGTCTCGAGCGAGTGAACACCTCGGGCAGTCGGGCCTCGTTCCCAACCGGAGGATTGCGCACGCCGGCATCCTCGGGTACGAATGCCGCATGGACCTTTCGGCGACCGACCACCTTCTCTCGACGACGCGCTCGGTACGGCGGAAGCTCGATCTCAATCGGCCGGTCGAGCCGGAGCTCATCGTCGAGTGCCTTCGGCTCGCCGTTCAGGCGCCGACCGGCGGCAACACGCAGGGCTGGCGCTGGGTCGTGGTCACCGATCCCGCGAAGCGCGGCCGGCTCGCGGATCTCTACCGGCTCGCCGACGGCGGCCGGTTCGCCCGTCGAGCAGAGCGGGCACGGGAGTCCGATCCCACGACGTCTCGCGTGTACGCGAGCGCCAGCTGGCTCGCGGACACGTTGGACCGGGTACCGGTGCACGTGATCCCCTGCCTCCTCGGACAGGTGGACCTCACCTCCAACGTGGCCGCCTCCTCCTTTTATGGCTCGATCCACCCCGCGGTCTGGAGCTTCATGTTGGCGCTCCGCTCACGCGGTCTGGGTTCGGCGTGGACCTCCCTCCACCTCGTGTACGAGAAGGAGGCGGCGGAGATCCTCGGGATCCCCGATGGCGTCACCCAGGTCGGGCTCATCCCGGTCGCCCACACCCTCACGGACAACTTCAGGCCTGCCTCGCGCACGCCGGCGGAGGAGGTCACCTTCTGGGACGAGTGGGGTCACCACCGTTGACCCGGGACGGCTGAGGGTCGCCACCTGTCAGCGCCGCCCCTCAGCCGTCGCCTCGATGCCGCGGACGTCACCGTCCTCGTCGACAAGTGCCGTGACGTCGACGTAGCCGAGGCGGTCCAGGTCGCCGCCGAGGGCGTCGGCCTGCTCACCTCCCAGCTCGAGCAGGAGCGCGCCGCCGCGCCGGAGGAGGCGGAGGCCTTCGGTCAGGACGCGCCGGAGCACGACGGTGCCGTCGGGGCCACCGTCGTAGGAGAGCGGCGACTCGAACACCAGGGTGTCGCGCGGTAGGAGCGACAGCGCCGGCGTCGGCACATAGGGCACGATGCCGACGACGACGTCGACGCGGCCCTGGAGCGAGCGCGGCAGCGGGGAGAAGAGATCACCGCAGTAGGCCTCAACGCCGTTCGCCGTCGCGCAGGCGACGGCGCGCTCGTCGACATCGGACGCCACGACGCGGGCGCTGGGGCGGGCCGTGGTCAGGGCCTTGGCCATCGCTCCGGCTCCGGTGCAGAGATCGATCGCCGTGCCGTTCGCAGGCAAGAGCTCGCAGGCACGGCGCGCAAGCGGCTCGCTCTGCCAACGCGGCACGTACACGCCGGGGTCGACCCGGATCTTCACGCCGCAGAAGCGGATGCTCCCGGTGATCCAGGCAAGCGGCTCGCCCGCCAGGCGGCGGCCGACGAGCGAATCGAGACGACCGCTATCGCCGGCCGCAGATGCGAGGAGCTCCTCCACCTCCTCTTCCGCCGCGACGAATCCGGCGGACGAGAGCTTCATGACGAGGGTCTCGTGCTCGCTCGCCGTCGGCATGCCCGCAATTTATAACGCCGGATCCGTCGATCAGTCGCGGTGGCCCAACCCGGACAGCCCGGCGTTGCGTGGCCGCCCGCCCGCGTGCTTCCGGAGTACCTCCCATTCGCGGCGGCACCGCCTATCGTCGGGGACGAATGGCTCGGACCCAAGCCGGTCTATCTCTGTCACAGAGCCGGGTAGTGCCGATCGGAGGAGGTAACCCATGGAAGTGTCGGTCGGACCGCCCGCTGTCACCATCCACTTCGACGACGAGGTGATGGTCTGCGAGCAATCAGCCGAGATGTCGAGCACCAAGGAGCAGGGCTACTTCACCGCTGACACTCGACTGGTCTCGGGCTACCGGCTGAAAGTATGCGGCGAGCGACCCGTGCTGTTCAACGCGGCCGCCGTGCGTGACCACTCGGCCCGATTCGAATTCACCAACCCGGCCGTCGTCGGCGCTGACGGCGAGCCACTGGACGAGCACTGCCTGCATCTCCGCCTCGACCGCACGATCGGCCACGGCATTCACGAGGACTACGACCTCACGAGTTATGCCCGCCAACGGGTCGTGGTCGAGCTCGAGGTGAGCATCGAGTCGGACTTCGCCGACCTGTTCGACGTGAAGAACCACCGCCACATCCACCGCGGATCACTCTCCAGCACGTGGGACCAGCAGGCCGGTCGCCTGGTCACCGTTTACGAGAACGGAGAGTTTCGCCGATCGATCGTGCTCGAGGTCGACCGGGCGGACTCGTCGCCGGGGTTCGCCAACGGTGGACTGACCTTCCGCGTCGAGCTCGATCCTGGCGCCAGTTGGCACACCTGCCTGTTCTGGACGCCGGACATCGAGGGGCGGGACCCTTCGAGGAGCCGACGGCCTTGCCACCAACTTCTCGGCGGGGACAGCAAGCACGACGAGGCCCGGCAGGCGTGGGTTGCCATGGCAAGCCAATTCTCCTCCAATGACGCCTCGGTGAACAGCACGGTTCGCCAGGCAGTCGACGATCTTGCCGGCATGCGAATGCACCGCCACGACGAGCTGGCCAAGAGCGGTGCGGCGGCGGGCGACCCCGACGCGTGGGTACCGGCGGCCGGCATCCCCTGGTTCGTCAGCCTGTTCGGCCGTGACGCCCTGACCGTCTCCTACCAGACCCTGGCGCTGTCGCCACGCTTCGCGTTGGGCAGCTTGCGCGCTCTCGGGACTCTGCAGGCCGACAGCTATGACGATCGCAGGGACATGCAGCCGGGCAAGATCGAGCACGAGGTGCGCCATGGCGAGCTGGCCACCCTCCACCTCATCCCCCACACTCCCTACTACGGGACTCACGAGGCGACGACGCTCTACGTGCTGGTAGCGGCCGAGGCCTGGCGCTGGCACGCGGATCGCGAGGCACTCGATCAGGCTCGCCCCCACGTGGAGCGGGCGCTGTCGTGGATCGACACCGACGGCGACATCGACGGTGACGGGCTGCAGGAATACCGGACCCGCGCAGCCGTTGGCGGGTACTACAACCAGGGATGGAAGGACTCGGGCGACGCCGTCGTGGACGCCGAAGGCATCGTCTCCAAGCTGCCGATCGCCCTCTGCGAGCACCAGGGTCTGGTTGTGGCGGCCAAGCGTTCCTGGGCGTCGGTGCTCGAGGAGGTCTACCGCGACCAGACCGCGGCCACCCGCCTGCGCGACGAGGCCGACAGGCTGGCCGATCAGCTGGAGGCCCGGTTCTGGTGGGAGGAGGAGGGGACGTACTATCTCGGCCTGGACGGGGACAAGAGGCCCATCGCCTCGGTGGCCTCGAACCCTGGCCACTTGCTGTGGCTACGTGTCGTCGACGCCGACCGGGCCCGGAGAGTGGCCCGCCGGCTGCTGGCACCCGACATGTGGTCCGGCTGGGGGATTCGCACACTGTCGGCTGCACATGTGGCCTACAACCCGTTCTCGTACCAGGTCGGCTCGGTCTGGCCCCACGACAACACATTCGCTGCGGCGGGGTTCCGGGCCTACGGGCTCGACGGTGAGGCCCATCAGGTGGCGCAGGGCCTGTTCGACGCCGCCGAACGCTTCGCCGGCCACCGCCTACCCGAGCTCTTCGCCGGCCTGGAGCGCGACGCCGGCTCGTTCCCGGTTCAGTACCTGGGGGCCAACGTGCCTCAGGCGTGGGCAGCGGGAGCCGTGACGCACCTTATGGCCACCCTGCTCGGCCTGGAGGCGGATGCGCCGGCAGGTCGGTTGCGGGTCCGGCCAGCGTTGCCCGAGTGGCTTCCCGAAGTGTCGGTGCACAACCTCACGGTCGGGCAGGCGGAGGTCGATCTCCGGGTCCTCCGCCGCGCTGACGGTGCCCACGAGCTCGACGTCGAGGAAGTGCGCGGCGCCCCGCTCGAGGTCGACCTCGAGCCGTGACGAGCACGAGCCGTGGCCCGTCAAGAGCGGCGACCAACCGGTAGCGTGGTCGCCATCGTCGACGGGTAGCGCGGGTCGTGGAACAGCTTCGCCGTGCGGGTCTCGAGCCCGGGCAGGGCGCCGAACGCAGCGACGGCCAGAAGCGAACCGGCCAGCGGACCGACGAGGTAGACCCACAGGCTGGCGGCGTTGGGCGCGAGCAGGGCCGGCGCCAGGCTGCGGGCCGGGTTGAGCGACGTCCCGGTCCAGGGTGCCCCCTGCCAGACCAGCACAGCGACGAGGATCCAGACCAGCAACGGCGTCCAACGAGCCGTCCTCGGGGACGAGACCATGACAAGAATGCCGACTACAAGCATCAGTGTCATCAACGCCTCGATCCCGACGGCGGCGGCACCGATGCCGTGGCCGGGCTGGGTCACCCCAAGATCGACGGCCCGGGCCTTCGTGCCCCACCACCAGCGCACCAGCGCCGTTCCGGTGAAGGCCCCGGCGACCTGGGCCACGGTGTAGCCGGCCAGATCGTGTGAATGCATGTGGCCTCGCCGCCAGAAGGCCAGGGTCACCGACGGGTTGAGGTGGGCGCCGGAACGACGACCGAGAGGACTCACCGCCACGAGCGAACCGGTACCCGCGAAGAGCAGTCCGGTGATCAACAGCCGAGCGGAGTGGTCGGGCACCACCGACGCAACCGGGCTGCCTGGCGCGAAGTCCAGGCACACGGCGGACAGCCCACCGAAGAGGAGCAGCGCCGTGCCGACGAGCTCACACGTCCACTCGGTCCAGTGCCAACCGCCCTGGGCACCGGTCCCGGTGATCTCGCCGCCGGCCCGCCCGGGCACCCTCGAAGCAGTCCCGGCGGCCATCTGATCGATGCTATCGACCGCCCCGTAGGCTACCGACCGCCCCGTATCGCAGCGCGGCCGAGAACTCCCCGAGTGTGACACTTCGACTGAGCGGCTTAGCTCGGCGGCACAGGCCGCGAACCGCGGCCCCGTCACTCTTTCCGGCCGTGGCCTGGTGCGAGTGCTCGGTGTGCGGACAGTTCGCCCACGGTGAGATCCCATTCGACGTCGCACCGGGGTCGCCACACTGACGCCCGGCTCGACCGGAGAAGTATCATGACGTGATCCAATGACAACTCTTGGCGTTTGCTTCCTCGGCCATGACGCGGGCCACCAGCAAGTCTTTCGGTCCCGCCGGGCCAATCGGCTGCTCGGGCTGACTGTCGGCAACGCGGTGATCGGCATGAGCTTCGGCGGGTGGGTTCCCAAACATGACGCCCATCACGCATACCCCACCCAGGTCGGTCGCGACCCCGACATAGGAGAGGGCCTCATGGTCTTCACCGCCCTCTGATGCTCCTATGTTTGTCAAGCTGCTCGTTTGGCGACTCCGTCTCCAGCATGGGCGAGCCAGTGCTCATAGCGCTGGACAAGGTCGGTGTTATGAACCTGGGCGGTTGAAGGACCTTCCGCAGTTCACGCCCGGGAGTGTCGATCGAGCCGTTCTCTCGGTTCCGCATCCGGAGCCTGGGCAGACCCTGATGCAGATGTTGGTGCTCTACACCTCGGGCATGGCGCCCACTGCCTGGGCGCCATGGTGACCGATCTCAGTGTCGATCGCCGACGTGCTCGGTCAGACGAACGCGGAACCCAGACCGCCCGCTGGCCGTCAATCACGGGCCGATTCGAGGAGAAGGAAGTGGTTGGTCAGATGGGGCCAGCCGAGGCCGACGGCGCCGACGGCTCGGGGAACCAGCTCAAGAGTGACAGGCGCCGTGGCCCGCAGAAGGCGCCAAAGTGGGCCACCAACTACGGCCGCATCACGCCGGGCGAGTGGCGGAAAGCGTCGAATCAGGTTAACCAGAGCGACAGCGACCTCCATGTGCTCGTAGCCCCGGTTGCGCTCGACGGCAACGACGCGCATGGCGGCCTCGGCAGCCATGGCTTCGTACTCCTTCAGTGACCGGTATACCACCTGATATGTGCCGGTCCGTACCTCTACACCGGCGCGAATCCCCGATTCCCGCATGATGATCCGACCATTTGGTGCCAGCTGGCCGAGGCGGACGAGCAGTGCCACAGCGTCAGCTCGATCGAGGTACATCAGCAGTCCTCCGAGAAGGACGCCTTGGAAATCACCGTCGAGGGCGACGGTCAGGGCCTCCCCCCGCACCAGTTCGACGTTGCCCTGCCCGGCCAGTCGCCGCCGGGCTGCGGCCAGCATGCCGACGCTTGTGTCCACGCCGACGACTCGTCCGTAGCGCTGCGCAAACAGCTCTGTCCACGCCCCGGCGCCGCATCCGAGGTCGAGCACCGAGGACGTGGGTCCCAGTCCGGCAAACCATCGGTCGACCACCGCCCGCTCGAGCGCGAACCGATGCTCGACGCAGTCGCTGGGGAGGCCCTGCTCATGGGCCATGTACGAAGCCGATTCGGCATCCTGGGCCGCTTCCTCCCAGTAGGCGCGCACGACCTCGTAGTCCAGGAGACGATCATCACTTCGATGAATCGACACTTTATGAGATTTTAGCGTTGCTGACCTGGCGTCGCAGTATCTCGGCTCGTGAACGCCGGGTGAAGGTCACGCGAACTTTTGGTAAAGTCGATGCGGACGGTCGACAGAGATCCTCTCGTCCTTTGATTGTGCGCCGCCGTTCCTTCAATGTTCGTTGAACTGTTGGCGCATTGGATGTCGACGTGGCCATCGAGAGGCGTGGAGGCTTGTAGTGACGCAGACGGTGGGGGTTGCCGCGCAGGAGCCCGTCCCAGGGAACCTTTCGGCGGGGTCGTTGCCCGTGCGCCGAGCGCTCATCCTCGCTGCGGGCCTTGGCCAGCGGATGCTGCCTCTCACCGCCTACGTACCCAAGTGCCTCGTCGAGGTGAACGGGGTCCCGATCCTGTTCCGCTCGCTCCGGGTGCTGGCCTCCGCTGGGGTGACCGAAGCCATCATCGTGGTCGGCTACGAAGCGGCCCAGGTCCGCCGGAGGATAGGGCACAGGTTCGCCGGGATCGACATCGAGTACGTCGATGCCCCGTCGTTCGACACGACCAATAACATTCGCTCGCTGTGGGACGCTCGCCGTTACTGCGACGAGGACATTCTCTTGCTCGAGGGCGACATCCTCTTCGATCGTGCAGTCGTGATGCGCTTGCGAGGGCAGCCCGGCAGCAGTATGGCCGTGGCCCCCAACAACGCCAACTTCTCGGGCACCGTCGTGCGTCACGACGACAACGGCTTCGTCACCGCCTTCATTCTGGGCGCCGAGCTGGACGGGCTCCTCACCGGCAAGGATGCTCAAAAGACGGTCAACATCTATCTCCTACGGGCCGAGGTACTGCGTACCAAGATCTTGCCTGAACTGTGCCGCCAAGTAGAAGGCGGCAACGTGCAAGCCTACTACGAGACGGTGTTCCGGGATCTCGTGGCCGACGGGTCATTGCCGGACCTCGCCGCGGTCGACGTGTCGGCCAGCCGGTGGTATGAGCTCGACGATTACCGCGACCTCGAGGCGGCCGAATTCATATTCCTGAGCCGTGAACGGCAGTTCGATCGCCTCAAGTCACTGCATGGGTCGTACTGGCGTTACGGCGTCGCCGACCACTCCTACCTTTACAACCTGCACTTCCCTCCGCCCGCCCTACTCAGCGACCTCCGCGACGAGCTACCCGACATCGTCAGCAATTACCCGGTTGGCCAGTTGGAGCTCGACCGCCTCGTCGCCAAATGGACAGCGACCGACCCGGCGACCATCGTCGTGGGCAACGGGGCCGCTGAGCTGATCAAGGTGCTGGGCCAGCACTTCATCGAAAAGATGACTATCCCCGTCCCCTCCTTCAACGAGTACGAGAACGTATTGCGAGCCGAGCAGGTCGACAGGGTAGCGCTCGACCCGGTGACTTTCGAGCTCGACCTCGACGCTTTCGCTGAGTCGGCGCGGCGGGCGGGCTCCAACGTCGTCGTCATCGTCACCCCCAACAACCCGACGGCCCTCTCGGTCGATCGCCAGGCAGTCCTGAAACTGGCCCTCCGCCTAGCGGAGCATGGGTGCCGGCTGATCGTGGATGAGTCATTCATCGAGTTCTCCCGCGCCGGCCGGTCGGCCAGCGTCGAGGGCGACATTGCCAATCACCCCAACCTGGTCATCATCAAGAGCATGAGCAAGGTATTCGGCATCGCCGGCCTACGCATCGGCTACCTCCTCACCGCCGACCGCTGTTTCGCAGCTGCCGTTCGTGCCCATCTACCCATCTGGAACCTGAACGGCGTGGCGGAGTCCTTTCTTCGTCGGGTGGGCCGCTACAGGAGTGAGCTCGCAGCCAGTTGTGAGGTGGTGCGCGACACCTGTCAGGAGCTCTACCGCTCCCTTCGCGAGCTGCCAGGCCTGGCTCCATTCCGGCCCGACGCCAATTTCGTGTTCTGTAAGATCACCGCACCCGGTCCAACGGGGCCGGCGCTGGTTCGAAGGCTGTACGTCGAACACAGCATCCTGATCAAGGATTGCGCGTCGAAGACAATGCCTGAGGCCGATCGCTACCTGCGCATCGCCTCGCGCACAGGGGCCGAGAACCGGCGGCTCGTCGACGCCCTGTCCCAGCTTGGGCTGGACCGGACCTGAGCGCATCACCGGTCGCTGATGCGCGCGGGGGCGCCGCTCCGCCGCCTCCGACCATCCTGTCCCACCTCGCCGATGCCGCCAATCTGCTCACTCTCACCGGGCTTGCAGCCAGCATTCTGGCGACCACGCTGGCCGTGCGGGGAGCACACGCTGGAGCCGCCATCAGTCTCCTGGGCGCATTCGTCCTCGACGTGGTCGACGGTCCGGTGGCCAAGCGGACGCCGGGGCGCACCGGGGAGCAGGGCGCATTCGGGGCCAGTCTCGACTCGCTGGCCGACATGGTGTCGGCCGGAGTTGCCCTCGGCGTCGTCATCTTGTCGTATGGCCACTTTCGGATTGCGTACGTGCCGGTGGCCGTACTGCTCGCCGCGGCCACGGCCATGCGACTCAGTTACTTCAACGTCCACGGCCTCGACGCAACCTCGGGTACGTATACCGGCTTGCCAACCGACCTGGCCATCATCAGTTTTGTCGCCTTGATGCTCCTCGATGGGCCGCTCGGCCCCGCCGCCTTCCGCGCCGCCCTCAGCGCCGGCGGGGTGGTGCTGGCCGTGCTCATGGTCAGCCCCTTGCGCATCCCGAAGCTGACCGGGCGACGGTCCGTCGCTCTCATCGTCTTGGCCCTCGCGCTGGCGGCGGCTCACGCCGCCCGGCTCATCACCTGAGCTGAATCTCGATCGCGACGCTCGACCACGGCCGGGAACACTTCGTGCCGCTGCGACGATGCGACGGCGGGCGCTGGATGATTCTTCATTGGGAGCGGGCGATGGGTTCCCGGTGGGTGCCCAAGACCTCATCCGTAGGCTCACGCAGCCGCTCGAGGACGAGCTTCGTGGGGCCGGGTGCGGTTTGTCGGATACCGTTGTCGAACTGAACCCACTCGACTGCCACGCTGGCTTCCGAAGCTCGGATCTCGATAGGACGCCACCACAGCGGGGCGAGCAGGTCCAGGTAGGGCCGCTAGCTCATCGGGTAGAGCAGGGGACTTTTAATCGGAACCTGGCCGTCCCGAGCCGTCTTGAGCAATGGCTAATCGGCGCATTCTCCCTGGTGAATGGCACCGCTCGGTCGCAGGCCATCTACGACCGTCGCAGCAGTTCCCTCGAGAAAGATTGGATGAAAGATTGGATGGGGCGGCCCCCGTGCTCGCGCAGCCAGGGGGGCGGGCTGTCAGCGCCAAGTTTGGGCAATCCTCGGGTTCACCGACATTCAGTAACCCTATGTCTCCCGGAATTGCCCCAGAAACGTGAATCCCCTTGGCACCCGTGTCAACGACGGCTGAATTTCGACGCCCTTGCGACGGCCAAAAATTTGACCCCCCGGCGGGTCAGCTCTCCTCGTTCGTCGTCATCCTCCCCATGTCCCGGTCCTTCAGGCGGTAGCTGTCGCCCTTAAGGTTCACTACCTCGGCGTAGTGGACGAAGCGGTCGATCATGGTGGCGGCGACGACGGGGTCGCCAGAGCGCTGATCGCGCCGGAGCGGGCGGATGAGCTCGAGGACGGGGAAAGGGAACTGGCGACGGTTCGCTGACTCATGGCCTCTCCCGACCATCACGAGCTGTCGCACCTCGAGGAGCTCCGGGCGCCGCCGGCGTGGATGGCCCGGGCGGTCTGCCGGGGTCAGGGACGACGTCGTTCTTCGTTGGCCGCGTCAAGGATCAGTCCCGGGCCGGGGCGGCCTGCTCTAGCTGCTCGGTGCAGACCGACTGCCTCGACTTCGCCATGGCGGATCCGGAGCTCCAGGGCTACTGGGGCGGGACCAGCGAGCGCGAGCGCCGGAGGGGGCGAGACGGGGCGGGGCGACGTGGTTCGGCCCGAGTCACCCCATGCGACGGCTCTCAGGAGGGCGCCGTTGGCGTCGGCCGACTTCGTGGGTACCATGGAGATGCACGAAGCACCTGCTCACACGTGTGAAACTACAGGGATGTGGTTATTGGTGAGCCAGGAGCCTGGGCAACCGGGCCAGATCCGAGGAGACCACACGGCGTGCCCATAGATGATCGGCAGCGGACCGAAGTAACCAACGAGGCAGAAGTAGCGCGGCAAAATCCAGACGTTGCTCCTATGACCGAAGCGGAGCGAGTGCGGGATACCTACGCACCTGATGGCCGGCAGCGAGTCCCAGTTCTGAACGTCGCCTAACCCAGTTCGGCGACGCCGGCGCCGCGCTCGCCTTGGAGCTGCGTCTGCTGCACCCAATTGACGCCTCCGGTCGGTAGAACCGTCGCGATCTCGATTGGACCGCCGACGCCGGGCCAAGAGCCAGGGGCTCCGGCAGTCCCGTGGGTCAGCCGTTGCACGTCGATGGTCGTGCGGATGGCAAGCACGGCAAAGTCGATCCCGTCCTGCAGGTTCATCGAATTGAAGGGCACGACGTATTCGACCTTGGCGAAAGTGGGCATCAGTGTCATGAGCTGGTTTCGAATCTCGTCGTCAGCCGTTCGGATCGCACAATCGAGATCGATCCCCTTGATCAACCGCGCGACCACATCGGTCTGTCCACGCCAAGCGGCGCCCCCTGTGGTGGTATCGGCCAGCCGCTGCACCTCGCTGGAGGGCAACGCAACTTCGTAGAGTGCTCCGATTCCATTCTCATAGCCGCCAACGAGGAACCCGAGAACGGTGTCGCCCTCTGCCGGTCGCGGGTCATTGCCCACTGCGAAGTGCGATTCCAGACGTTCGCCGAAGAAAGTCCCGAGCGCAGTTGCAAGCGCTTCGGGACCAACACCCCCCCGCTCGACGATCTCGCGAGTGAACTCGGCCATGTGACCGGCGATGTTGCGTTGGAGCAGAAACGCATAGCCATATGTCGCCACAGCCGACCCGCTTGTCGCGAAGACCTTGTGAGTGAAGTCGCTGATCACTCGCCGAGGGGCGTCGGGAAGCTGGCCGGTTGTGCGGCTGTCCGCTGCTACGACAATGCCGTCGGCCGTCGCCACCGCGATGGCAAGCGTCACAGTCGGCCCTCTGTCCTTCGGGACTCGGCGAGCGCCTGTGCCGATGCGAACGTCTTCATCAGCATCTCAATGCCCTCCGAGGTCGCCGCCCTGCGACGAGCGAGCACCGCCTGCACAGCGGGATCCGGATCATTCGGCTCTTGCTCTCGGACGATTCGATGAATCTTCGCTCGATTGAGACCGAGTACTCGAGCCGCAGCCGAACCGCCAATGGACTTGTAGACCTCGTAGATCGCCCGCGCCCGAACCTCGGCAATTGCCGACATGAGCTCTCGGGCCTCCTCCGTGGCAACCAACGCGGTCGCTGCCCGAACAACGGGATCCTTGATATCGCTAAGAGCCTGGACCTCAGGTCGGGGTCTGTTCATGATATGAACACTGTAACCGGTGGGGATGGCACAGTCCAGTCACTGGAGCCTAGGCCCGCTCGAACTCATTGAGAGCCGATCAAGGGAGCGACCGCACGACTCTTGGCCCACGCGGGTGTCGTCACGCTGCAGCGCCTTCCGACGACGGATCTCTGCTGCTTTGTGGTCCGGCGCATCCCAGCTGGCTAACTGGACCCGCCTCGCGGAGCGTGTGCGAACGCCTCGTCCCAGGCCTGGGCGATTTCAGTGAGGGCAGCGCTCATGGGCGAATCTTCGGCGCGAGCGGCAAGGTCGTGAACCCGCTGGCCGGTCGACCGGTCGCTTCCTTCAGGAAGTACCCGGCGTCGTATCCGCCCCGAGCGATCACGTCTTCGAAGCGGTCCCGGGCGAAGGTGATGGCGGCCGCAGGGCCGACCGTCCGCCGCCATCGGCGCTGTCTCCACCACCTAATCGGACAAGCCCAGGGCCAACAGAGAGATCCCGATCGCCACCCATGCCGGCGCCATCACCGTCGCCCCCGTGTCCCACTCTTCCTACAGTCTCCGAGCTTGCTCCGCCGTCTCTCGCCTACATCGTTCCTAGTCGGACCCTGTGTCGCCGTTTCGAGTGATCCCGTGCCGTGCCCGGAATCGCATTACGAGTGCGAGTCACGGCTTGTCGGTAGGCGACCCGAGACGACGGACCGCCCTCTGACCAGGCCTCTTCATTTCGTGACACTACTGAGCCCCAGGGCGTCCGTTGCACGAATATGGGATGGATATGGGATGCCGACATCGTCCGGTGGTCCACCTTGGCTCGGCAAATCGATGCATCGAGTCCAGGGCGATCCGGGGCGGCCAGCATCGTCCACGATGGCCCCGTGATTCGCCCTGGGATCCGCGGAGGCTCTTGATGTGGGGATGGAGTCATGCCACAGGAACAACCACGCAGGAAGCCGACCGCTCGGCGCTACACGCCGGACGAGAAGGCCCAGGCCGTCCGGCTGGTGCGCCAGCTCCGAGCCGAGCTCGGGACCGACCATGGGACCGTCAAGCGGGTGGCCGCTCAGCTCGGCTACGACATCAAGTCGGTGCGAAACGGGGTCCGCCAGGCCGACATCGACGAGGGTCGAACAGGCGGAACGATGACCGCCGATGCCGAGCGGATCAAGACGCTCGAGCAGGGGAACCGGGAGCTGAAGCGGTCCAACGAGATCCTGCGCCGTGCGTCGGCGTATTTCGCCCAGGCGGAGCTCGACCGCCCGTGGAAGTGATCGTCGGCTTCATCGATGAGAACCGTGACGATAGCTCGGGGTCGAGCCCATCTGCAGGGACCTGCAGGTGGCCCCGAGCACCTACTACGCAGCCAAGTCCCGGCCGACGATCGCCCGGATCTGGAAGGCCTTCGGCTTGAAGCCCTGGCGAGAGGACACCTTCAAGCTGTCCGAGGACCCCTTGTTCGTCGACAAGGTCCGCGACGTCGTCGGGCTGTACCTGAACCCGCCCGAGCGGGCCGTCCTGCTGAGCGTGGACGAAACGACCCAGGTCCAAGCGCTCGATCGCACCCAACCGATCCTCCCGACGCTGCCGGGGTTCCCGCCCGCCATAGCCACGACTACGTCCGGCACGGCACGATCGACCTCTACGCCGCCTTGGACCTCGCCAGTGGAGCGGTGCTCCACCAGCTGACCAAGCGCCACCGGGCGATCGAGTTCAAGAAGTTCTCGAACCTCATCGATGACAACGTTCCCGAGCATCTCGCTGTGCACGTCGTTGTGGACAACTCCTCGACCCACAAGACCCTGGCCATTCATCGCTGGCTGGTGGCGCACCCCCGCTTCGAGCTGCACTTCACCCCGACCTCGCCGTCGTGGATGAACCTCGTCGAGCGGTGGTTCGGCGAGCTCACCCCTAAGTGGCTGCGCCGCCGCACCCATCGCGATGTGAAGGAGCTCGCCGACGCCATCAGCGACTGGGCGATGTGGAACGAGGATCCACGGCCCTACGTGTGGCACAAGACGGCCCAGGCGACACCGAGACGACATGACCGCGGCCCCGCCTCCATCCCCGCCTCGCCTGCCGCTCAGGGCTGCACCCGGCCTTCCAGCAAGCTGACGAACTGCATCCAGCGGTTAGCGCGCCTGCGAGCCTCGTCCGCGATCTCATACAAACGGCTGATCGGGATCGACCAGACATACTGATGCCACTCGTCGCCCAGATCGGTGGAAGTGAACCACTGTGCGAAGCGTTCCGTGTCTTCCGACGCGGCAAGGGCAGTGTCGTTGCGCCAGTCTCGGTTCTCCCGAGCTGGCTCCTCTCCGGCGAACTCGACTACCCGGCCGGCTTGTGTTTGATGTCGAGCCCTCACCCTCCGCACCGTCTCGGGCGAGGCACCGCCCGCCGCCATGGCAATGGCTCGCAATGAGCCTTCTGGGTTCTGCTCAATGGCCTGCTCGATGCGCGCGGTGAGGTCGATCGGACGAACGGGACGCCGCCTTCCATCCCGACCGATTCGGTGCCCCATCCCGAGGATGACCGCTTCGCGCTCGTCTCGTCGTACGCGGCCAATCGCCTTGTCCGACAGGGCGCAGAGACAGGCGATACGGCGGTCCGACCAATCGGGGTGCTCGGTGAGGATTCGGCGGGCGGCGCGTCTGCGGTCTTCAAGGCTCAGAGGAAGGCCGTGACTGATGTTCCGGCGCAGTGACTCGAGGTAGGCATCCTCGGCCGATCCGCTGTACCGAGTGGCCAACACGCGAGTATGACCGAGCCGCCGTGCTGCATCCACGCGATGGCAGCCATCGAGGAGCAGGTTGTTCCGTCCCCAGACGAGTACCGGTGGCCATTGACCTGCCGCTTCGACCAACAAGGTGACGTGGGCTTGGTTGACCCCTTCGCCCCGCAGGCTGTCTCCGAAGGTCAGCTCGCCGATCGGAATCTCAATGCCGGCCGACTCGGTCACCCTGGTCAGTGCCCCCACTCGGCGAACCCTCCCGTCCATCTACCTGCCGTTTGGTATCAAACAGACAGCAGGTAAATCGTGCACTTCAGAAACGACGGGGTCAACCCTCATGAGGCGTCGGGAACCGGGTTCCGGCGCACTGCGAGGATTTCATGCCGCCGAGGAAGCGGCCCGGGATGCTTCAACGTTGCGGCGGTCAACTGGAGATCGGCGATGTGGGTGACCCGGTGCGTGTGACTTGGTGCGAGCGCCACTCCGACAACTGGACCGGCGATCCCGCCTCCAGGAGAACATCTTGTGTGGGCACCTAGTGTCCTGAGTCGTAGTTTCTTTGGGAAATAGGAATTTCGGCGTGTCGCAGCGCGTTCTGTCTGTCATCGGCGACGATGGGAGGCAGTCATGGCACGACGAGGCAGACCGACGGTGGAGATCACGCTCAGCGACCAAGAGCGTGCGACGCTCGAGCGCTGGGCGAGGCGACCGAAGAGCGCGCAAGCCCTGGCGCTGCGCTGTCGGATCGTGCTTTTGTGCGCGGACGGCGCCACCAACACCGAGGTGGCCCACCGACTGGGCCTGAGCAACCCAACCGTGTCCAAATGGCGTCGTCGCTTCGCCGAGCGGCGCTTGGAGGGACTCTCTGACGAGCCGCGCCCGGGGGTTCCCCGTTCGATCACCGACGACCAGGTCGAGGCCGTGATCGTCAAGACCTTGGAGGAGACGCCGGTCGGCGCGACCCACTGGTCGACGCGCTCGATGGCCCAGGCCCAAGGGATGAGCCAGTCGGCCGTCAGCCGGATCTGGCGCGCCTTTGGGTTGAAGCCCCATCTTTCGGAGACCTTCAAGCTCTCGCCCGACCCTCAGTTCGTCGACAAGGTGCGTGACATCGTCGGGCTCTATGTCAATCCACCCGAAGCAGCCCTCGTGCTGTGCGTGGACGAGAAGACCCAAGTCCAGGCCCTCGATCGAACCTCCCCGATCCTGCCGCTGCGTCCGGGGCTCCCCGAGCGGGCGACCCATGACTACGTGCGCGGCGGCACCACCAACCTCTATGCCGCGCTCGACATGGCCTCGGGCAAGGTCATCGCCGACATGACCGAGCGCCACCGAGCCGTCGAGTTCCGCAAGTTCTTGAACACGATCAATCGCAGCGTCCCCGAAGACCTCGAGGTGCACCTGATCGTCGACAACGTCTCGACCCACAAGACGCCCGAGATCCACCGGTGGCTCCTGCGCCACCCGCGGTTCCATCTGCACTTCACGCCCACGTACAGCTCGTGGATGAACATGGTCGAGCGCTGGTTCGCCGAACTGACCACCAAGTGGCTACGGCGTGGGACCCACCGCTCGACCAAGGAGCTTCAAGCGTCGATCATCGAGTGGATCGAGACCTGGAATGCGAACCCCCGGCCGTTCGTGTGGAAGAAGAGTGCCGACTAGATCCTCGAGAACCTCGGCGCATATTGCAAAACTATCTCTGTCTCAGGACACTAGATCACCGTTCCACGCTCCTGCCAAGCGCGCGAACCTTTGTGGTCAGGCACTAGCTGCGAAAGGGCTGTTCGTTAACATTGAGGGGCCCCCGACGGCGTCGCCCTCGACGTGGGGCCACAGTGGCGCGCCAGCTCCCTGACTTCGCACGATCCGGAGGTCAACCTTTCAGTCGCTTTCTACACCAATGGCTATCCCGTCACCGGCTATGATTGGCCGCTCAGGGCGCAACCGGAGCGCCGTCATCAGCACACTCGCCGGTGATGTGATCCACGATGAGTCGTAACAGAAGACGAAATGGCCACGGCCAAGCGTCGTGGAGTCGCAGGAGGGGGTGATGACCCTGCCCCAGCAGGGAAATGGAGTGCCAGACGCCGAGAGCCCGCTCGAAGGCCTCGAGGTCCTCGACCTCTCGAGCGCCCTTGGCGCCTATTGCACCAGGCTTCTGGCGGACTTAGGCGCGGACGTGATCAAGGTCGAGCCGCCATCCGGCGATCCCATGCGAAGCCGGCCACCGTTCAAGCAGGGGACAACTGGGCTCGAGGCCAGTCTGTTGTTCGCCAGCTATCACGCCAACAAGCGAGGGGTGACGCTCGACACGCGGGAGGACATAGCGCTGCCGTTGCTGTCGGAGCTGACCGCTGAGGCGGACGTGATCGTGATATCACCCTCGCGGCGAGCGCCACTTGCCGGGTTCGCCTGGGAGGAACCCTCGCTGTCGTGGGCGCCGCACAATGCCATCGTGGCGGCGATCACACCCTTCGGCCTGACCGGTCCGATGCGCGAGTTCCGCGCGACGCCGTTCGTGTCCTTTGCGTTCGGCGGGGGCATGCTCCACATCGGGAAGCCAGAGGGGCCGCCAGTCGCCATCCCCGGACAGCCGTTGTGGGACTACGCTGGCCTCGCCGGTGCAGTCGGGATCATGGCCGCGGTCCGAGCCCGGGCACGGCTTGGCGGGCAGGTCCTCGATCTCAGCGTGCATGAAGCCGCAACTGCCATGGATTTTCATATCGAGCGCTATGACGCCGAAGGCGCGGGCAACCGCGGCCGGGCTGTGGGCATCGGCTACCCGCCGACCGGCACCTGGCGGTGCCGGGACGGCTCTTTAGAGGTTTCCTGCCATCAGCAGCACCATTGGGAGGCCTTCCTCGAGATGCTCGATCACCCTGACGAGCTCACCGAGCCGGCACTCGCCGATCCGCTCATTCGCCGCGCGGCCTTTGAGGGGCTTCGCGAAGTCATCGCCGGGCTGCTGGCCGATCGGGACGTCCTCGACCTGTTCGAGCGGGGTCAGGCCGCCGGTCTGCCGTGCAATCCGCTCTACAGCGTGGGCCAGTACGTGCGCGATCCCCAAGCGCACGCCAGGGCCCTCTTCGCCACCACGACGAAAACCGGTCTGGGCTCGGTTGAGCTGCCTTGGAAGGCTTTCTCGTCCACTCCGCCGCTGCTCTCGTTGCGCCGCCCCGCGCCGTGCCTCGGAGAGCACAACGTCGACGTGTTTGTCGACGAGCTCGGCCATAGCCCCGGTGAGCTCGAGGACTGGAAGGAGTCGGGGCTTGTCTGAGCGTCTCCCGCAGGCCCTGGAGGGGCTCAAGGTGCTGAGCTTGGGCGCCTTCGTCGCCGGGAACACCGCCGGACTCCTTCTGGCCGAGCTGGGTGCCGATGTGGTGAAGATCGAAGCACGGGGGCGCCCGGAGGTCCTCCGCACGCCGGCCTATGCCATCGGGCCCCCGGTCACCGATCCCTTCGGGGTGCCACAGACGGTCATGTACGGCACGTTGTCCCGGGGGGCCAGAAGCCTGTCCTTAGATTTCCGAAATGAGCGGGCTCGGCCAACCTTCTTGGAGTTGGCGCGGCGAGCCGATGTGCTGATCGAGAACTTCGCTGGCCCCAGCCTCGCCCGGTGGGGGTGCGGGTTCGACGACGTGGTGGCCAGCAATCTCGGGCTCGTGTGGCTCTCCCTCTCCGGCTACGGCCGAGACGGGCCGAGGGCGAACTACCTCGCGTATGCGACCAACATCTCGGGATACATGGGCCTCACGTCCCTGTCGGGATACCCGCACGGCACATTCCCCGACTACGTGACGGCCACAACTGGCGTCGTTGCGGTGCTCGGGGCGCTTGCGGAAGTGCAACGCACCGGCCGCGGCTCATGCCTCGACGTGGCGCAGATTGACGCGATGACTCAGCTGCTGACCCCGGTGCTGCTCGACCCCCTGGTGAACGGCATCGAGGAGCCCTGGGCAGACAACCTGGTCCCTGGGTCGTGGCTGTCCGGCGTGTACCGGGCACTCGGGCGGGACGCCTGGGTAGCCGTCGAGCTCGAGGATGCCTCGGACTGGTCGGCACTGTGCCGGTTCCTCGATCGCCCCGAGCTGGACACCGACGACGCCGCAGTGGCCGGCGGCTATCGGAAGGAACTCGACGAAGCGTTGGCCTCCTGGATTGGCGAGCGCACCGCCCACACGGCGACGCACCTGCTGCAGAAGGTCGGGCTGGCTGCCGGCCCAGTCCAGGACAGCGAGGACATTTGGCGGGATCCGCAAGTCCGCTCGCGTGGTTTTGCGGTCAACCTTCCCAACCCGGACTACGGGCCGCTTCACTATCCCGATTCGGTGTTCCGCCTCAGCCGGTCACCCGGCAGGATCGAGCGGAGTGGCCCCCGGCTGGGCCAGCATACGTACGCCATCTTGCGGGACTGGATTGGGAGCGGAGAGGACGAGCTGGCATCGCTCACCGCCTCCGGTGCGATCTACCAGGCGCCCGAAGAAGCCGACGCAGAGATCCAAGCCGGTCACTGACCGCCGATCACACGGACGTGAGTGAGAGCTCTCTTCGGCTAGTGCCCTGACCACAAAGGTTCGCGCGCTTGGCAGGAGCGTGGAACGGTGATCTAGGCGTCTGGGTGTCTCGGGCGGTGGTTTCGGAGGGAACGGGGGTGTCGTCGGGCGGTTGGGTCACGTCGGATCGGGCGTCGGGACGTGATGATCCAGCGTTCGGGTGAATCGCCCGTCGTCGCGGTGAGCGCTATGCGGCTCGGGCCCGAGGTTGACCCCAGCGCCGCCGGGCCTCGCCCCGGAGCATGGCCCGGTGCTTGGCCTCGAGGGCGAGGATCTCGGGATCCCGGGTGTTGGCGTTGCGCCAACGGATGTAGTTGCGGATGGCGGTGGCCAGTTCCCCGTGGCTCTGGTGGTCGGAGTTGGCGATGGTGAACTGGCGCAGCGGTCCGAAGTGGGCCTCGATCGGATTGGCCCGCCCCCTCATCTCCGTCGGGTAGGGCGTGCGCCTCCGACTCTTCTCCTCTGACATGGCTCCATCCTCTCAAGAGGTGGAGTCACCAATCCCCGGGGATGCTTCAATGGGCCGGCCGTGGGGGCACAGAGGGTTGCTCGTCGAAGCAGCGTTCGCCGCATCACGAGCACCCGGACCGCTGCGAGGGTTCTTTGAGCGCGTCAAGGCCCGGCGGGGCTGGCAGATCGCGACGGTCGCAGTCGCTCGGAAACTGCTGGTGGTCGCCTGGCACCTGGTCCACGATCAGTCCGACTATGCGTTCGCCCGCCCGTCACTGATCGCCAAGAAGACCCGGGCCCTCGAACTCCGCGCCGGTCACCCAGCCCGACGGGGCGGCCCGGCAGGCTCCGCGGCCGCCTACTCGCTCAAGACCGTCCGCGACCGTGAACGGGCCTTGTTGGAGCAGGCCGAGACCGCCTATCAGGACATGGTCATCGGCTGGCAGAGCCAGCGACCGGCAGGCGCAGCGCAGCAGACGAGGCCCTCCGGCCCTCGCCCGACAAGTATGCCAACGACAATTCCCCGGTCCCTCAAGGCAGCCCCTGCGGGGCGGCTCCGCCGGCCTTGACCGCCCTCTCGCAGCAGCTCGAACGAAACAACCCGGACACGCGGCAAAACGCTTGATTCTTTCATCCGTGGTCTTGAGGTGGATCCAGTGCTCGGCGGGGAAGTCGAAGAACGCCAGCAGGGCGTCGCGGTCCTTGGTCACCTTCTCTGTCGCGTTGGGCCACTTGGCCTCGTAGTCCTTCACGAAGGCCTCGAGGGCCCGATCGGCGTGGTCCTTGTCCTCGGCGTCATGGACCTCGGCCAGGGCGGCCCGAGCGGCCGGCTGGGCCGACTTGGGTAGGGCGTTCATGACGTTGGCCATCTTGTGGACCCAGCAGCGCTGGTGAGCCGTGTCGGGGAAGACGTCTGCGAGCGCGCCCCAAAAGCCGAGTACCCCGTCACCGACGGCCAGCACCGGAGCGGTCATGCCCCGGCGCTTCACGTCCCGGAGCACGTCGGCCCAGGACTCGGTCGACTCGCGGTGCCCGTCGGTGATCGAGACAAGCTCCTTGGTCCCGTCGGCCCGCACATCCACGATGACCAGGGCACAGAGGCGAGCCTCTTCCAGGCGGATATTGAAGTGGATCCCGTCGGCCCACAGATAGACGTAGTCGACATCCTTCAGCGAGCGATGGGAGAACTGGTCCCGTTCGCGCTGCCAGTCGGTGGTGAGCCGGGTGATCACCGACGCCGACAGCCCGGCCGCCGAGCCGAAGAACTCCTCCAAGGCGGGGACGAAGTCCCCCGAGCTCATCCCGTGCAGGTACATGAGAGGCAGCACCTCGGCCACCTTGGGGGACTTGCGGGCCCACGGCGGGAGGATCGAAGACCGGAACCGGCACCGCTCGCCGGTCATCTCATCGATCCGCCGGTCGTCGACCCGTGGGGCCCGGACCTCGATCGGCCCCGCCCCGGTCACGATGGTGCGGGGCTCGGCGTGGCCGTTGCGCACCACCAAACGGCGCCCGTGCTCGTCGCGCTGGTCGGCCAGCCACGTCAGGTAGTCGTCCACCTCAGCCTCGAGGGCGACGGCCAGCATGCGCCGGGCCCCTTCGGCCACCAGGCCATCGAGGGTGGCGGAGCGCTCCGCGTCCGGCGTCTCTTCAACAGCTACTGTCAACATTGGCGTCACCTTCCCGCCGGCGTTTCAGCGCCAGCGCTCTTCGTTTTGGTCAACGAGGAAGGTACGCCGCGCCTCCAGTCAGGTGGTGCATCCACAGGTTTCGGTTATAACTCGGGAACTGCTGGTCACAGCGGGGGAAACCCCAGCGCTTGCGAGCCAACTTCCACAAGAGCACCGGGGTGCGCCAGTTCCACGGCTGCTACTCGGTCGGCGACGACCTGCTGTTCGGCACGGTCCTGGAGAAGAAGGGGGCGGTCAACACCCTGACCGCCCTGAAGCAGATCCGGGCCCAGAGGCCCGATGCCAAGACAATGTACGTCATCTTGGACAACCTGTCGACCCACAAGGGTGGGAAGATCCGCACCTGGTGCGCCACACGCGCCGTCGAGCTGTGCTTCACGCAGACCTACTCCTCCTGGACGAACCCGATCGAGTGCCAGTTCGGCCCGCTTCGCGAGTTCGTGCTCAACAACTCGGACCACCCAAGCCACCTCGTCGTCGCCAAGCGCATCCCCGCATATCTCGCCTGGCGCAACGCCAACGCCAAGCCCCCCGACGTGCTCGCCGGCCAGCGAAAGGAGCGGGCCCGGATCCGTTCCGAGCGCCAGCGACGCTGGGGCCGGCCGGCGACCCGCGCCGCCTGAGCAGCGGTCATCCCTGCAGTTCGCCCAATCGCTCGGTCGGCGCGCCCGCACATTCCTCGAGCGGCACCCCGCTACCCCTCGGATCGCCCTCAACGGCACCTGGGGCCGGCGATGCGCCCTCTACCAGGACCAAGGCGCGCGAACCTTTGTGGTCATGGGCACTACAACTAGCGATCTCGGATGACCGCTCACGGGCGGCCCCGGGGCGACCCGACCGCCCTCGTCTCGCCGCACGGTGATCGGGTGTCCGACGGACTGCTCCTCGTCGGACAGCACGCGGCGTTGCGGGGATGATTCGGCGGCCAGCTCTAACGACGGGCCTGCCAAGGCGCCGCCCCCCGGGCCGGGCGATCGAGCAAGGTCGCCCACAACGTCCGACGGCGCTGGCTGCGGCGGAGTAGGTATCGCAGCAGGGTCTCGTCGGCGGCCTCGCCGCCGGCCTCGGCCGCTGCCCGCAGGGCGCCAGGGTCGTCGGGGTCGATCCCGGTCGCCTCGAGATCGACGCGATCGAGTGCGTCGAGGTCGTGGCCAAGCCGGTCGTAGGCGCGTAGGTAGTGGACGAGGATCTGCTCGTTGCGCGTGTGCTCGCGCAGGTCCTCGTCGGCGATGCCCCGAACGCCCGCCCGGATCCCCTCGAGCAGGTGGTCGTACCAGGGCGTCCGGTCGGTGGGTGCGCCCTCAGGGAGCTGTACCGGCGGCTCGTCCACACCGAGGTAGGCCGACAGCGCAGCGGCCGTCCCCTGGAGGTACCGCTCGGTCACCATCAGATACGGGGCCCATCCCCGCGCGCCGCCTCCACGGGTGACGGCCAAGGTGGTGGTGATCGCGCAGCGGTACTGCACGGCGATCGCGTAATAGGCGACCGAGCGCCCGTCGACCTCGATCCCGCTCCGTTTGCGATAGCGGTCGAGGTACGGGACCGGGTCGCCGCCCAGCCCGCGCATCAGGATCCACGCTAGGTCGTCCATGGGGTCGCCGAGGTGGGCGAATTCCATGTCGACCAGCCCGGTCACCCTGCCGCCGCTGGCCACGAAGTTGCCCGGACCGGTATCGCCCTGCACCAGGCAGGTGCGGGTCACCCGCGCCGGCGGGTGGGCCAAGAGATAGGCGCCCGCGTACCGGGATAGCGGGTCGAGGTCGACGCCGGCGTCGTCGGCGAGGCGGTGCCAGCGGGCCAGGTCGAGCCGGGCGTGGTCCTCCGGGGTGCGTGGTCGGTCGAAGCCGGCGAGGTCGAGTGCATCCACGTCGAGGCGGTGCAGGGCCGCGATGGCGTCGACGAAATCGACCAGGGTGGCTCGGCGTTCCTCATCGGTCGCGCCCAGCTCGGCCGAGCCCGGGAGCCGTTCCAACAGGATCGCCGCACCGCCGGGCGCGACGCCGAGCAACCGGGGGGCGGGGACCTCAGTCTTCTCGAGGGCCCGGTAGACCGTCGCCTCGCGCTCCACGTTGATGTCGGTTCCGGCGAACGAGCCGCCGGCCTCTATCCTCAGCACCGCCTGCGCACCGTCGCCGGTCTCGAGGAACCACGTCTCGCGTGACCCCCCGGTGGGGGTACGCGTCGCGACGGTCACCGGCGTGGCGAGGGTCGCCTCCGCCCACGCGATCAGCCCGGGGTCGAGGCCCGGGGCCGCGGTGAACTCGTCTCCTCGGGCGCTCAGGGCTCAGCCCCGGTCGGGCAGCCGGAGCTGCATCCTCGGGAACTCATCGAGCAGCTCTTGCTTGCGGGACAAGACGTAGTGCTGCCCCTGGATGTCCATCGTGATCGCCGATGCCCGCTTCGCCTGGCGCAGCGGGAGGGGGTCCTTCTCGGCGAGCTGCCGGGCGAAAGCCAGGCTCTCGGTGTGGAGCGTCTCGAGGTCTGGGTACGGCCGGTTCACCTGGCCTATCGCGTACAGACGTTCCGCAGGGAGGCGGATGCCGTCGTAGATCATCTTCTTGGCCAAGCGGGGCCCGTGGAACCAGGTGCGGAGGTGGGATTGGATGCCGCCGATACCCATGTCCGCGGTGGGGTCGGCGAAGAACGCGTCCTGCGTGCAGAAGACCAGGTCGCGGGGCCAAACCATGCGCTGGCCGCCAGCCGGCAATCATCGGCTTCGTCGTCCCCTGGATGAGGCGGATCTCCTCCCAGAGGGGCAGGATCTCAGCGCTCTCAGGGGCCCCCGCAGTGGGTTGCGCAGGTTAGCACCGGCGCAGAAGTGACGGCCGGTGACCTGCATGATCACGACCCGGGTGTCGGGGTCGTGCCGTGGGCGCGGACCACGCCTGCTAGAACTCGACATGGAAGGCGTCGTCGTAGAGGTTGATGGGTTGGCGGTCGAGGGTGATCACCGACACCCCGTCGACCGCCTCGGAGCGGACGAGCATCTGTGTGCCTCAGCGCACGCAAGGAGCGAGGAACGCCTCGAGGTTCTCGCGCATGATGCGGCGCTGGTCCTCCTCGGAGAAACCGCTCAGCTGGGCACCGACGTATTGGGAGGGGTAGGCGAGACCTTCGCCGTGTGGGAAGTCCGAGCCGAAAACGATCGGCTCGACTCCGACCTCATCGACGACACGCCGCACGTTCTCCTCGGGGTAGGGGGCCACGATGAAGTGCTGCCGGAAGATCTCCGAAGGCCGGCGGTCGAGGCGGCCGTTGTCGGCCCACTTGGCCATGCGACCCATGAGGAAGGCATGATCGGCCTTGCGCAGGGTGTAGGGGAGCCATACCGTGCCCATCTCCGACAGGCAGACCTTGATCTTGGGAAATCGCCCGAAGAAGTTGTGCAGGATCAGCGCGGCGGTGATCTCCATGGCCGGGCGGTCGCCCCAGTACATCATCCATTGGAAGGCATCGAAGTCGCCGAAGACGCACTCAGGGTCCTCGGACCAGTCGGCGCCGTACTTCTGGTAGTCGGTGCCGCCGAGGTGCACACATAGGCGGATCTCGGCCTCGTTCACGATCGACCAGAACCGGTCGTAGACCGGGTCGGCGGGGGAGCGGCCGCCCCACGGGTTGTCAACGCCGCCATGGGCGTGCCCGGACTTGGTCTGGATCATGGCCGCCCCGTCGGCGATGACGCGCTCAAGCTCGGCGACCGCGAGATCGGGGTCAGCCAGGGCGATGTATGGCGGGAGGAACATACGGTTGTCGGCGACATAGCCGACCTCCTCGTGCATCCACCGATTGAAGGCGCGGATGTTGGCGTAGAGGGCCGGGATGTTGTCCACGAACTCATATTCGATGTCGTGCGCGGCCGCTGGGAACATGAGCGCCTTGTCGATGCCCTGTTCGTTCATGAGGGCCAGCCGCAGGTCGCGGTTGCCGAACGCCTCGGACTTGTGCCGAAACTCGCTGATGAACGCCTTGCGCTGTTCCTCGTCGAGGCCCTTCAGCGGGTTGAGGCGGTTGAGGAGCATGCCCGGAACGATCGAGAGCTCCGGCTCACCCTCATTTTGGGTGACCGTGCCCCGACCGGTCCCGATGTTGGACGTGTCGCCCAGCATCTTCTTGAGCTCCTCCTTGGAGAAGGTCACCTGGTTCACGTTGAACTTCGATGGTTGGCCGGCGAACAGCTGCACGCGCTTTCCATCCGGTCCCGTCACGAACCGGATCGCGAGGTCGGCATCCTTTGGATCGATGTAGCGCTCGAAGCAGTCGGGCGGCTCGTTGAAGTGGTTGTCGGCGTCGTTGATTTGGTAGCCGAGACCGGTCGTCGTCTCGCTCGTCAGGGTCATGTGCTCCCCCTATCTCCTGATGCCGGCTGAGGCCGCCATCAGGAGATAGTTTAGAGGTGCCGGTCCGGGGGAGGTAGTGCGAGACGCGAGAACGTCGTTCCCCTCCTTGGTCCAGTGGCCCCGGACGCTGGCACGACTGGGCATGGCCCTCCCCTCGGTCGTGGGCGGAGGCGGAGGCGGAGGCGGAGGCGGAGGCGGAGGCGGAGGCGGCAGCTTCCTCGACGGGTACGCCCTGTCCGAGGAGATGGGATGCTCCCTCGTCACGAGCCCCTTCATCGACACCGTTGGGGTGGCCGGCACCCTCCTGGCGTCACAGGACCATGGCCGCTTCGACGATGTGCTCGGGCGGATCCTGGATGGGACCTGCATCGTCAGCGGGATGGTGGGCGACCGCCTGGGTCGCGTCGACCGCACCGACGTCAGGGCCAGCCGCGACGGCGGCGGGTGGCGCCTCGAAGGGGTGGCCTCCGCTGGTCGCCTTCGCCTCGAGCGCCGAGTCCTTCGTCTGCGCCGCCCACGCCACGCCCGGCGGTGCCCCGGCATTGAGCCCCTATCTACTTCCCCCTGAAAAACTCGAGGTAGGTACTCGCGATTCTCGCGGCGATCGACGATGATGGCCTCGACCCGTAGGGCTAGTGTCCCGGAAGGTTGAAGCGCCGTGAAAACTGGATCATGCGCCGGCGTTGATGGCGGCGCAGGAGGAGGCCAGTCGCTCGAGGATCTGTTCGGCCGATTTGGTCCACACGAACGGACGTGGGTTCTCGTTCCAGGTGGTCGCCCAGTCCAAGATGTCGGCGGCCAGTTCTTTGACGTTGCGGTGCGCCGAGCGCTTCAACTTCTTGGTGGTGAGCGCGGAGAACCACCGCTCGACGAGGTTCATCCACGACCCGTACGTCGGGGTGAAGTGGAAGTGGAACCGGCGGTGGCGCAGCAGCCAGCGGTGGACCTGGGGCGTCTTGTGGGTCTGCAAATTGTCGAGAATCACGTGCACGTCGAGCTCGGACGGGACTTCGCGGTTCACCTCGTCCAAAAGAGCGATGAAGTCGGCGCTGGTGTGGGACTTACGGATGTCGGTGATCACTGTCCCCGTGGCCACATTCAGAGCGGCGAAGAGGTCGCAGGTGCCGTTGCGCTCGTAGTCGTGGGTGGCCCGGGCCGGGGTCGTCGGCAGCATGGGCAAGGTCGGTGCGGTGCGGTTGAGCGCTTGGATCTGGGGTTTTTCGTCGACGGCGAACACCGCGGCCGCGATCGGCGGGCTCATGTAGAGCCCGACCAGGTCGCGGATCTTTTCCACCAGGTCGGGATCGGGCGACACTTTGAAGCTGTCCGCTCGCCACGGCTTGAGCCCGAACGCCCGCCAGATCTCTCGCACCGTGGTGTGGCTGATCCCGTGCTTGGCGGCCAAGCCGCGCGTCGACCAGTGCGTGGCGTCGGGCGGCGCGCTCTCGAGTGTTTCGACCACGACCGCTTCGATCACGTCGTCGCCGATAGTGCGGGCGGCCCCGGGACGGGGGGCGTCGACGAGGCCATCGAGACGATCAACGGCGAAGCGGTGCCGCCATTTGCCCACCGTCACCGCATTACAGGCCAACTCGGCCGCGATCTCGGCGTGGGTGGCTCCCCCCGCCGCGCAGGCCAGTACGATCTTGGATCGCAACGCCAGCATCTGCGACGACGAATGCCGGCGTGCCCAGCGCTCCAGCGTGGCGCGTTCCTCGGCGCTCAAGATGATCTCGACAGTGGGGCGTCCTCGACGGGCCATAGCGTTCCTCCGATGTTGGCGTATAACACCGGGTCAACGCGACCCAAACCAGAAAATTCCCGTTCAACCAAGATTTACTGGCGCTTCAACCTTCCGGGACACTAGGCGACGAGTAGGATTGGTGAGGGCGGCGAGAACGAACTCGGTCACCGCGGCAACCACCGACTCCCGGTCCCCCGGAGGACGGCCGTGATCCTGGTCGATCCAGCTACACAAGCCCTGCACGAGCATGCCGCCGCGTTCGGGATCGGCGGCCGGGAAGCTGCCGTCCCGCACGCCGTCGGCGATCGCGGCGCGTAGCGGGCGGCCCGTGTCGACGTCGGGGTCGTTGCCGTCGATGGCCAGGTCCCGGACCTCGGCCGGCAGCGTGGTGATCCAGCGGGCCCGCGGGCCGGCGCGATGTCCATAGCGGAGGCTGACCACTGCCGCGACCCAGGCCCGAACCCGCTCCTCCGGCGTGCCCGTAGCGGTCAGTTCGTCGAGGATGGCGGTGGCCCGGATGAGCTCCTCTCGACACAAGGAGGCCATCAGCTCCTTCTTGCCGCCGAAGTGCCGATAGAAGCTCCCGATCGAGACGCCCGCACGGCGGGCGACCATCTGGACCTTGAGATTGTCGTATCCGGTGCGGACGAGGACGTCCCACGCCGCCCCGACGATGCGCGTCACCTCATCAAGGTTCGTCTCCGGAGGGCGCTCGATTGCCATAGGTCGTAACACTACCGAGTCGGCCGTGGGGGCTCGGCCTCTCGCCGCCGACGCTGCATCTCGTTGGAGCCGCCCGGCGGGCGAGATGCCCCTCGACGGCAGCCAGGCCCGGCCCTCGGCGCCACCGGGCTGCTCATCCGTCCAAATCACACCGTCGGCGGCCGCCACCGCCATGGCCATGGCCATGGCCAGCTCCGCGTAGGCGGGCGAATTCGTGGGCCGCCATGTCGAGGCAGGCCCGTCCGGCGCTTGGCTCGGACAGCAGCTGGATGAACTCGTGCTCGCCGCGGAGCATCTTGGGCAGGTGGCGCTGCTTGAGGGTCTCGGAGCCGAAGTCGAGCAGCGTCGGGGCCAGCATCCCGATGGACACCCCGTAGACACGAAGTCGAGCGCCTCATCGAAGAACGCCTTCTGGTGATCCAAGGTGAGGCCGGCCCCGCCGTACTCGGCGGCGAACGCGAAGCCCGAGAAGCCGGCCTCGAACAGCTTGGCCTGCAGCTCCTGGTTCGTCCGGCGGTCGACGAACGGCTGACCGGCCCGCTTGGGCTCGAGGTTCGCCCTGATCCACTCCCGGGTCCGCTCCCGGTAGGTCGCCAGGTCCTCGATCTGCTCCATCATCTCAGCCCTTCTCGAGGAGCGCGCACAGACGTTCCTGATGCTGTTCGGGCGTGCCATAGGGGGGCTCGGTTGAGCGCGACCCGGCGCTCATAGAGGTGGACGTCGTGCTCCCATGTGACCCCGATGCCGCCGTGCAGTTGCACGCAATCGCTCAGCAGGTCGATCGAGGCCGACGTAGGCCATGGCCACGCTCACCACGCGAGTGGGCCCCGCTGCCGACAGAGCGGGCGGCGGCCTCCGCACACCCCATCCCCGTCTCAAGCCACAGCAGCATGTCGGCGATGCGGTGCTTGAGAGCCTGATAGGACGCGAGGCGCCGCCCGAACGACCACCGGTCCTTCATGTACTCCTGGGTGAACTCGAACACCCGGTCCCCTGCCCCAACGGACTCGGCCACCCGATCTGGAGTTGGCACTCCACGTCGTCGGCGGGCGCCCACCTCGCCCACCACCGCGCTGGCGGACACCCGGACCCCCTCGAAGCGCACGTCGCCGAACCGTCGGACCAAATCCACGCTGCGGCCCGGGATGACCGTGAGCCCCGACGACGTTGCCGGCACGAGGAACTGGGTGAGGTCGCCGCCCGTGCGGGCGGTCACCAAGAACCAATCGGCGCTTGCAGCCGCCTCCACGAAACGCTTGACCCCCCGGAGGACGAAGCCGTCCCTGTCGGCCTCGGCGACCAGTTGCACCCCCGCGGCGTCCCATCGACCGTTCGCCTCGGCGAATGCCCAGGTGGCGATCGTGTCGCCGCTCATGAGCCCAGCCAATACCTCCGCATGCCGATCCCCCGCCCCCGACCGGCCGAGGGCGGCGGTCACGAGGTTGATCGGCAGGAACGGCCCGGGCGCGACCAGACGCCCCTTCACCTCTGCCACGATCGCCAGATCAGCGACCGGGTTCGAGGACACGCTGCCACCGCCCTCCTCCTCGGGCACCAGGAGCGACGTCCAGCCCAGCTCCGCCACCTGGCGCCAGTACCCGCGATCGAACCCGTGGAGGTCGTCCTCGAGCGAGCGGACCACGCTGAGCGGGTACTCCCGTTCCAGGTACTTCCGAGTGGTCTCCTGGAAGAACGTCTGCTCGTCGGTCAGCTCCAGGTCCATCAGCCAGCAAGCGTGGCTGCCGACACCGGACGGCGCCACCGAGAGGAGCGGGTGGACGCCGGAACGCCGCTCCATGCCGGCGACCTCCCAAGGAGCCGCCTGTAAGATCCGCTGGCGTCTCGCGCCGTCACCGTCGAGGGGGAACCCACCATGCCGTCAACCGCCGAGGAGGCCCGCCAGGAGTGGCGCACGGGGGTGGGCCGGCTCATCTCCTACCGCTATCTCGGCACCTATTCGGAGACGACGGGGAACCACGAGGCCGAGGGCTGGATCACGATCCGACGCGACCTCCGGGGCCCCGTCGGATTGCTGGCGGCCCCACTCGGCATCGCCCTCCTCGACACGGCGGGGATCAATGTCGACCCGATCGCGGTCGTCTCGCCCACCCGGATCGACGTCCACCTCTTCGAACGGGCATCCGACGTGGACCGTGTGCACCTGGAGGGTCGCATCCTGCGGGAGGGCAGGACGCAGCTCTTCACCGAGAGCCGGCTCACGGACGTCGCTCGTCCCGACCGGCTCATTGGCCTCGGTAGCACCCATTGGGCCGTGGGGGGACCCAACCCGGGGTTCGACTACGTCGACAACCGGCCCGGCGTCGACGACTCCCCCGACCTGCCGCCGCTGTACGAGGCGTTCGGCGCCCGACGCCGCGGCGACGGCAGCCTGGAGATCGCCGAGCTCACCGACGAGCTCGGCCGCAACGGCCTGCATCAAGGATCGTTCCAGGTCGTGCCCGAGGCGGCGGCCATGATCGCGGCAGCCGAGGCCGCCGGCACTGACCGGTTCTGGATCGAGCACCTCGGCACCTCGATCGTGGCCCGTGGGGTGGGCGCCCCCTTCGTCACCCGGGCCGAGGTGCTGCGCATCGCCGAGGGCTGCGCGCAGGTCCGGGTTGAGCTGCGGGCCGCGGGGGCCGACGACCGCCTGTGCTCGGTGACATTCTGCCGGTTCCGACTGGTCGAGCCGAAATGACCGAGACGCCGAGGGGGGACTCGTCGTGAGCGGCCACCACGTCAAGGCCATGTTCCACTCCACGGCGATCGAGCGGGACTACGACGAGGCCGTGGCCAGTCTCGGCGCCCTCTTCGGATTGCGGGTGCTCGAGTACGGCGTGTCCGACGACCCGACCGTCGGCCGGCGGGGCGGCATGACCTGGCTGGGCGATGGATCACTGGAGCTAGCCGAGCCCGTCGTCACCGGCGCCGCCCCCGATCGTTTTCTCCAGCGCACTAGGGGCGGAATGCAGGGCGTGGCCCTCTGGGTCGACGACTTCGGCGTCGCCGCTCGCGGCCTCGCCGCCACCCTGGCCACCCTGGCCACCAAGGTGACCTTCGAGGCGTCCGGCGACGCCGCCTGCTCCCTGGTGACCCGAGGAGCTGCCCCGATGGCTTGCTCAGGGCCCCCAATCCCCGCTCCGGCACCTTGGCCGGTCTCTCTGCCTCGACCGGAGGGTTCCGGCCGCCCCAAGAACGCCGTTCCACCGACTTGGAGCGGCCTGCTCTGGTGCGCCCGAACGTCATGAATCCCGGCGGCCTTCCCGACATCCCGTTCCGGCCCACGCTGCCCGAGCTGCTCCACCGGGCCGCCGAGCGGTTCGGTGACGACGACTTCGTCGTGCTCTGGGAGCGGCGAATCAGCTTCGCCGGCGCCGAGCGGGCCTCGGCGGCGCTCGCCAAGCAGCTACTCGCCGCCGGCGTGGGAAAGGGCACCCGCATCGGGATCGTCCTGCCGACGGGAATCGACTGGGTGGTCGCCTGGCTCGCCTCGGCCCGCATCGGTGCCATGCCGATGCTGTTCCCGGCCACTTACCGGCCGGCCGAGCTGCGCCGAGCCCTGCGGATCAGCGACGCCGCGCTCCTCTTCGCCGGCCGCACCCTGCTCGGCAAGGACTTCGAGGCCTTCCTCGAGGAGGCGGTGCCCGGCCTGGCCGACGGTCATGGTCGACCGCTCCGCGACCCCGAGGTGCCGTACCTGCGAGAGATCTGGATGGTCGGTGGGAGCGACCGGTCGTGGGCCACCTCCGTCGAACCGGACGAGCCGGCGGCCATCACCGACGAACTCCTCGCCAACGTCGAGGCCGAGGTCAGCCCGGCCGATCCCCTCCTCGTGATCTACACCTCGGGGTCGAGCGCGGACCCGAAGGCGGTCGTGCACACCCACGGGGCGGCGATCCGCAAGGTCCAGGCCCACCTGGGCATGTGCCTGCCGGGCTCCTTCCCGGGCCGGACGTTCTGCGCCATGCCGTTCTTCTGGGTGGGCGGCCCGCAGGAGCTCCTCGGTGCGCTGCACTGTGGCGCGGCCATCGTCACCCAGGAGCGTTTCGAGGTTGGTGGCTGCCTCGACCTGTTGGAGCGCGAGCGGTGCACGTCGATCCTCGGATGGGCGACCGTCCTCGACCAGGTGCGCGCCCACCCCACCTTCCCCTCACGAGACCTCAGCGCGTTGACGCTGCCCCAGCCGGGGGCGGCGATGGTGTCCTCGAAGGGCGACCCGCCGAACCTCGGCATGACCGAGACCTTTGGCCCCCATGCCAACCGCGCCTGGTTCGACTACAACGTGATCGACCTCGAGACGGGCGATCCCGTGCCCGACGGGCAAGAGGGGGAGTTCTGCGTCCGGGGTTTCGGGCTCATGGCAGGGATGTACAAGAAAGAGCGCGAGGAGGTCTTTGACGCCGACGGGTGGTACCACACCGGCGACCGCGGCTACCTCGAGGACGGCCGCATCTGGTTCCGAGGCCGCTACAGCGAGGTAGTCAAGACCGGCGGGGCCAACGTGTCGCCTCTCGAGGTCGAACGGGTCTTGGGGTCCTTTGCCGACGTCAGCATGGCGTTTGTGTTCGGGATGCCCGACGCAGCGCGAGGCGAGGTCGTGGCTGCGGCTGTTATCCCCGCCAAGGGGGCCGCCATCGACGTCGAGGACCTTCGCGAGCGGGTCAACAACGTGCTGTCCGCCTACAAGGTGCCGACCCGCTGGCTAGTACTCGACGAGGACGACATGCCGTGGCTCGGCAGCGGCAAGCCGGACAAACGAGCGCTGAGGGACCTTTGAGCTCGCTCGGGCCGGCCCCACGGAATCGTGGGAGCAAGTTCTGCCCGTGCGCAGATCCCTTCAGGCGTCGATCGGATGGCCAAGCAGAAATTCGGCCATGTTGTCGCGCATCATCCTCTTGGTTTCCTCCGCCGAGAGGTCCGGGATCATCAACGCGTACTTGGACGGATCGTCAAGGCCTTCGCCGTGCGGGAAGTCCGAACCGAACACCAATTGGTCGACGCTGAGCACTTCAAGCACCCGCTTGACGCTCTCCTCGGGGTACGGCGACACCCGGAAGTGCCGGCGGAAGATGTCCGAGGGTCGTGAGGTCAGCCGGTCGCCGAAGGTCGTGGGACGACCGAGCATGAAGGCGTGGTCCATCTTCCGGACCGTGTAAGGCACCCACACAGACCCCTGCTCGGAGAGCACGACGTTGATGTTGGGGAACCGCGAGAAGAAGTTGTGGAAGATCAGGGCCGCGGTGAGCTCCATGATGGGACGGTCACCCCAGTACGCGAACCACTGGAAGGCGGTGAAACCCGGCTGGCGGGTGTAGTGGCGGTCGGGGTCCTCGCTCCACATTGCGGACTGCTGCTGATACTCGGTGTAGTTGAGATGCACGGCGATGTTGACCCCGGCCTCCTGGGCCCGTGCCCAGAACCGGTCAAACTTCGGGTCGGCCGGCGAGTGCCGGTTGATCGGCCCTGGCGGCAGCAGGAGCGTGCGAGCCCCGTCGGCGATCACCCGATCCAACTCGGCGATCGCCAGGTCGACGTCGAGGAACGACATCGCAGCGGGGATGAAGATCCGCTCCTTGTAGGCGAAGCCCCACTCGCTGGCCACGAACCGGTTGAACGCCCGGACGTTGGCGAAGGTCGCCTCCACGTCGTCGGGGAAGCAGTTGTGCACGATCAGCCCCTCGCGCTGGGGGAACATCAGCGCACCCTCCACCCCCTGGGCATCCATGATCCCGAGCCGGCCCTCGACGGTAGCCGCCTGGTCGCCGAGCGCCCGGAACTCGGCGATGCGCACCTCACGCTCTTGGGGCGAGAACTCGGTCCAAGGGTTCAGCTTGTTGAGGGACGTCCCAGGACGGATAGCGTTGTCGTCGAGTTGAGGGATCTCGACCTCACCCTGGCCGGCGGCCTTCGCCTCGGCCCGCATGCGGTCCAGCTCCCGCCGGACGACGTCAACCGCCAGCTTGCCCGTGTCACGGAACTTCGGGTCGATGTAGTCGGCGATGGCACGCTCGGGCTCGGCGAAGTGCTGGTCTGCATCCCATAGCCCGTACTCCAGGCGCTGTTCGAACATGCTCGCTCCCTTCGCGCAACACGCCGAGGCCGGCCCACTGCCCGAAACGGTCGTGTCGATGTCAACCGTAGGTGTCGCACCTCCTCCGATGGAAGAGGAGAACCGCATTCCAGCAGGGAAACGCGTTCCGGGGCGCCCCGGGGCGCGGGCCGAAAGACACGCCACTCGGACGCCCGGGGGCGTCGTGCGGGTGCGTCCGGCCTACGTGCGTCAGTCGATCGGCCCGAACCGGCCGGCCCGCCCGTCGGGGAGGCCCTTCTGCGTCCGGCGGAAGGCGGCCCACGTATTGAGGGGCCACGCATCCTGGTCGTCGCCGAAGGCCTCCACGCCGTTGAAATCGTAGCGCACCAGGCTCTGCCAGCAGATGCCGGCGACCCCGGAGATGGGAATGACCATGCGGCTCACGCTCTCGCCAACCGCCTCGAAGGAGCGACCCTCGCTGTCGGTCCCAGTCACGATGATCCTGGTCATGAAACCCCACTCGGGGTCGCGTTCGCGCCGCACGGAGCCCGAAACAAGAGGCCGACGAACCCCGTCGAGCAGAAGAAAGCCGCCCTGGCCGGCGCCGAAGAACGCCGTCTCGGGGTCGGACATGCAGGTGATGTAGGTGCTGGTGCCGCCTCCGCGCTTCCACAGCTCGGGTCGCAGGTGCCACCACGACCGGTCACGCATCGCGTAGCAGTCGACCGGGATCGTCTCCCCATGGAGCTGGAGAGTGCCGGTGACACGGCCGAACTGGTCGAGGTGGCGGGGCTTCTCGGACTGGTCACCAGCGCGGGTGTGGGGCTGGGCGCTGACCCGCACCCACGGATTGGTCACGGCGCGCCAGTCGAGGGATAGGTCGATGCTGTCGCGGTCGCGGTACGTGATGCGATAGTGGCGCAGCGGGTCGACCATCTCGAAACGCTCCCCCTCGGGGAAGGTGAAATCGCGCAGTGACCGCTCGGCCGGCAGCGGCATGTTCGACCAGTTGAAGTAGTAGGGCACCTCGAGGTGCGACCAGGCGGTGTCGTCGAAGATGAACAGCCCGCCGCCGGTGACCCCGATGTTGGGACGAAGATAGTGGTAGTGCCAGGCGCCCAGCCGCCGCTCGGCGTTGAACCACCAGAACCACAGCGTCTCGTGCTCCCACCACTCCTTTGTCTCGGGATCGTAGAAGTCGTCGTCCACCAACAGGGCGCTGTCGGCCTCTTGGTCCCGCATGCTCAGAGGATGCCGGCCGCGCTCAGCGGCTCGAAGACGTCGTTGGAGTTGGAACGGAGCGAGCGGACACGTTCGCCGGGCCGCTTGGGCGTCGCCCCCGTGATCCCCCGCTTGCCGGCCACCATCGTAGTCAACCTAGTGCCGTGACCGGCAACAGGTCCATCCGGGACAGGAACCGAGCCGGCGGTGTAGGCGGGGCGCAGGAGCCCAAACTCCACTCCGGTGATGTGGGCGATCGGGACCGGGAGATGGATCCGGTCCCGCTAGCTCAGCGTCCACGCCTCCCCCAGCTGACGGGTATCGGCGACGAGCGTGCGCGACGAGTGCACGGCACCCTTGGGCGCCGACGTCGTGCCCGCAGGGAACAGGATCAGCGCCGGCGCGTCGGGGTCGAGCGGCTCTGGTTCGACCGCGTCCGGGTCGGTCGCCAGCGCCTCCGGCCACGGGGTCCACCCAGCGCGTTCGCCCCGAAGGAGGGGCCTCGCCGGTGGTTCGTGCCTGCGGTCTTCCAGCAACTCGTCGAAGGCGGCGGCGTGCGGATGGCGGCGTACTCGGCGACCGTGACCGACGCGGCCGGTCGGGTCTGGGTGAGGATGCCTTCCAGCTCGTGGCGGCGGTAGATATCGACCACCGGGTCCTGGCCCGTGGTGGCTGGCGCACCGGGCGTGACGGATGTGCCAGTCCGGGTCGCGGCGAGCCGACGCGACACCGATGGGAGCATCGGGACCGCCGATGCCGATCGCCTCAGTCCGAAGCCGGCAGGCTCTTTGCTTGCTGCACCTGCAGCGGGGCGCCGTTGAGCGTCAGCGTGCCCTGGCCGCCCTTCGTCACGAGCAGCTCCAGCCCGAGATCGGGATCGGCGTAGCGCTTTCCGAGCTGGGTACCCGACGAAGCCTCGGGATCCGAGCGAGCACCGACGGGCGGCTCCATGCCCTCTGCGAGCATCTGGTGCCCGCCGCAGCAAGGCTCCAGATCAGAGGCGGGAGCGCGGGTCACGATGACCTCGGTCTCGCACACGACGCTTCGGAGCCGGCTGCCCACCTTTACCCGCACACCAACCCTCTTTCTCTTGTCATTGCCCCGCCGGCACCCCGCCGTTGCTCGGGCTGATTTCAGACGTGATCGTACTTTCCCAGCTGGCGGGCCCCCTCCCCAGAAACCGGGCTGTCCAATGCCTCGAGACGCAGCGCCAAGGACGCACAATGGCTGACGAACGATACTCCTTGGACTGCGGCGAAAGGGGCGGAATGCTCGAGGTGCGCAACGTGACCGTCGGCTACGGCGACGTGACGGTGCTCTGGGACGTCTCCATGGAATGCCCACCGGGCTCGGTTATTGCACTCCTCGGCCCCAACGGTGCCGGCAAGACTACCCTGCTGCGCACCATCTCGGGGCTCTTGAAGCCCGCCGAGGGGCAGGTGCTCCTCGGCGGCGAGGACGTGACCGGCATGCGCATGTACCACATGGCTCGCCGCGGCGTGTGCCTGATCCCCGAAGGCCGTGGGATCTTCCCTTCGCTGACCCTCCGAGAGAACCTCAACCTCTTCTCCCCCAAGGGGAGGGCACGCGTCAAGGAGACCTTCGACAAGGCCGCGGCCTCGTTTCCGATTCTCGGGAGCCGAATGAACCAGACGGCGGGCAGCCTGAGCGGCGGCGAGCAGCAGATGCTGGCCATTGTGCGTGCGTACATCTCGAACCCCAAGCTCGTGCTTGTTGACGAAGCCTCGATGGGCCTGGCACCGCTCGTGGTCGACGGGCTCTTCCAGTTCCTCGAGCAGGTGGCAAAGGATGGAACCTCTCTCGTCATTGTCGAGCAGTACGTCACCCGCGCCCTTGCGCTCGCAGACTCGGTCTATCTCTTAAACCACGGCCGAATCGCGTTCTCCGGATCGTCGGACGAGCTCAGCGGGGAGGAGATCTTCGAGCGCTATCTGGGCGTCGAGCTCTGAGACTCGGGCGGCCCAGCACGGACGCTCTCACAATCGACGGAGCGTGAGCGCCGATCCGGAAGGTCAGGAGGCCGGGCTCGTCTCGCCTGCGCCCGCTGTGACCTCCTGCGACGCGAGTTCCGACTCCTCCACACCTTCCGAACCGAGGTAGGCCGCCTTCACCACCTCGCTCCGCAGCATCTCAGCCGGCGGCCCCTCGAAGATGTGTTGGCCGAAGTCGAGGACGTACACGATGTCGCAAATCTGACGAACGAGGGACATGTCGTGCTCGACGACGAGGAGTCCGATGCCTCGTTGCGAGACAACTCTCGCCAGGATCTGTCCGAACCGCTCCGTCTCGCCCTGATCCAAACCGGAGGACGGCTCATCGAGCAGGATCAGGTCGAAGGGACCGGCGAGCACCCGAGCCAACTCGACGAGACGCCGCTGTCCCGTCGAGATATCGGAAACGGCACGATCCTGGATGGCCCTGATCCCGGTGAGCTCGATCGCCTCAAACACGGAATCGTCGACCACCTGTCGATCGCCGCGGCGCGTCAGCAGGTGCCGGACCGGATTCCGACCAGCCAATATCGCCTCTCGGCCCATCGCCACGTTCTGGATCACCGATAGGGAGTTGAAGAGTTCCACCCGTTGGAACGTACGGCCCAAACCTCTTCGGGCCCGTTCAGCGGGACCATCGCGCGACACGTTCTCGCCGTGAATCCAGATTTCTCCGTCGGTCGGCTTCAGCAGGCCACAACACGCGTTGAATGTGGTGGTCTTGCCGGCCCCGTTCGGACCGATCAGGCCCGTGATCCGGCCGGTGGGCGCCTTCAGGCTGAAGTCCAGCACCGCTGCCACGCCGCCGTAGTACACCGAGAGGTTTCGGACCTCGAGTCCGGCCCCCTTCTCGACCGGCCAGCCTGCCTGTGGCGCCGTGGCGTCGACCTGCTGGTCCCCTCCCGCTGTCGCGGCTCGTCTGATCTCGGGATTCGTCGGGGACGTGCGCACCTCGGCCACGAGACCACCGACGACCCCTCCGTCACCACCCGGTGACGCGGGCGCGAGGATCCTTGGCCTCCCACCCCCCATGAGCCTGTCGAGCCGTTCGACCCCCCGCCGCAACACCGGTGGCATGCCAATGTGCTTCAAGTGGGGGGTCAGTGCCGGGAAGATCATCGCGGATGCACCGAAGAGCATGGACAAATAGACGGTGATGTTCCCCAGGTTGATGTACATCGGAAGAATTTCGAGGTTGAAGGCTGCGATGACGGCGTACCAGGGTGCACCGGCAATGATGATGACAAGCAAGGCCACCAGCGTGAGGGAGTTGAACGACGCGAACTCGCTGGGCACGGCGAAGTGAAAGAGGCTCGCTGTGAGCGCGCCGGAGATCGAGGCCACGAACGACGAGATACAGAAGATCAGAACGCGCGCGACATTGACTGTCGCGCCGTGCGTCTCCAACGCAAGCGGCGAATCTGACATGGCGCGCAGGATTCGCCCGAGCCTCCCCTCCTTGATGAACATCACGAGCGCCACGGTGCCAAGCAAGAAGACGAGGATCACGTAGTAGAAGCCCCTATCGCTGCCCACCGGCAGGCTCCCGAGATGCGGCCTCGAGGCCGCCACGCCGCCGGTGTTCGGGCCGAACATCCAGCTCTCGGTGTAGAACGTGCTCGACATCAAGATGCCGAATCCGAGGGTTGCCAGGGCCAGGAACACCCCCGTAAGCCGAATGGCCGGAATGGCGACAACGGCTCCGACCGGGATCGCGATCAACCCTGCCAGGAGGATCGAGACAAGCCATGGGATCCCCAGACCCGTGGTGAAGTGAGCCATCGAAGCAGCGCCGACAGCTGCGAACGCGTACTGACACAGCGAGACCTGTCCGGCGTGCCGGATCAACAAACCGAGTGAGAGGAACAGGATCACGTCAACCAGGCCCGCGGAGTAGACGGGCAGGTTGGAGCCGGCGAAGCCCGGTATGGCACACAGCAAGACGAGAAACATTCCCGCGAAGGCCAGACGCGGACGGAGCGGTGCGTACCAGGCATCCGGCAGGGTCTTTGACGGGACGAAGCGCCTGCTTGCCAGCCGGGCCCGCGGCGTCACGATCAAGACAATGAACAGCACGATGAAAGGCAACGAAACGGGCAGGCCCGACAGAGACGGCACCTCGGCGACGTACTTCGTCGAGAGTGCGCCGAGGATGCCAATCACGAGGCCGCCGATGTAGGTCAGCGGAAGGCTCGAGAAGTACCCGATCGCGGCGGCGCCGAATGCCTGCACCACGAGCAGGGTGAGCAGGGTCGCGTCGAGACTGAGGCTTGGCGCCAACAGGATCCCGGACATCGACGCGAAGACAGCGCCGATGACCCAGGCCCAGCGTCGGACCATGTTCGGGTTCTGAGCGTTCATCGCGAGCAGGTCGCTGTCGTCCACCACCCCCCGCATCGCGACGCCCAGGCGCACGAACCGAAAGAAGTAATAGAGGACCGCGGTGGCGACGAGCGAAACGACGATGACGATGATCTGGTCGTATCCCACGTTGACACCGAGCACCCGAACCGTGGTAGTCGGAAAGTAAGGCGGCACCTGCGGAGCGGTCGGATACCAGATCTGTCCGAGGCCGAGCACGAGCAGCACGATGCCGATGGTGGAGGCGATTTTCTGCGTGTCACTGACGGTGGCGAGCAGACGAGCCAGTCGCTCGAGCAGCAGTCCCATGGCGGGCCCGAGTACCAGGACGCAGAAACCTGCGGCTACCGGCCATGCGACGTTGTGCTCAACGTGAAGGAAGTAGAAGACGAATACGGAAACGGCGGCGACCGATCCATGGGCGAAGTTGAAGATCCCGGAGGTCTTGTACGTCAGGACCAGGCCAGTCGCAGCTAACCCATAGACCGAACCCGAGACTAGGCCGATCACGATGAACGGAAGTAGACTATGCACGACTTCGCCCCCTGAATGGTGTACGCGATCTCAGGCCAATGCAACGCCCTGCCCGGGCGACGCACTGCGGCGTTCGGTGGCCTCTCGACCGGCCGCACCGCACCGCACTCGTGCGCAGCATAATCCCTACCCCGTTCCGTCCACCGGGTCGACGCGGCGGGGACTGATGAGGTCAAGCGCGTCCAAGTGCGGAAGCTCGTACTTGGACGCGCTTGTGGTCGTCGTGCGCGCTGAACTTTAACTGTAGTTGACAGAAGATCCGGACTGCCGGATCATGAGCGCGGCCTCGTCAAGGAGGCGGGTCGCTCCAAGAGGCCGAAGGGAGCCCGGCATGAGCTCAGGAATGTCCGAGGGCAGGTTGGCCCGAATTGCGTCCATGCTTGATCGCCGCATCGATGAGGGAATGATCTCCGGCGCCGTTGTCCTGGTGGAACGCCACGGCGAGGTGGCCTATCGGGAGGCTCGGGGGTTCAGGGACCTCGAGTCGGGCGACCCGATGCAGCCCGACACGCTGTTCCGCATCGCCTCCATGACAAAGCCGGTCACCGTCACAGCAGCGCTGACGCTCGTCGAAGAAGGCGCTCTGCGGTTGGATGATCCAGTCGATTCCTGGCTTCCCGAGCTCGCCGGTCGCCCGGTTATTCGCCGGCCAGCTGCGGCACTCGACGACGTCGAGCCCCTGGAGCGACCGATCACGCTTCGGGACCTGTGCACGCACCGCAGCGGGCTCATCTCGGCAGGGAGGCTCCGTGGGCCGCTCGGCGATGCCCTCCGCGACATTGGCGAGCTGTGGACCTCTGAATTGACCGGTGACGAGTGGATCGCGAGACTGGGCTCTCTCCCGCTCCTCTTCCAGCCTGGATCCAGGTTCGCCTATGGGATCTCCCACGACGTGCTGGGCCTCTTGATCTCGCGGGTGACGGGGCTGCCCTTCCCCGACGCCCTTCGAGAACGGTTGTTCGAGCCCCTGACAATGACGAAGACCGCCTTCCGAGCGGTCGAGCCAAGCCGCCTCGCCGTCCCCTACCACCAGGGCCCCAACGGCGGCCTTGTCCCTGACCCGTTCGCACACCACGAGCGGTGGCTACGCAACCCCGCGTTCCCCTCGGGGGCCGGGGGCCTCGTCAGCACCGCGGCCGACTACGCCCGTTTCGGCCGCATGCTCCTGAACGGGGGTGTTCTCGAGGGGACCCGGGTGCTGTCGCGAAAGACGATCGAGCTCATGACGACGGACCAGCTCACTGCCGCCCAACGCGCCACGACCCGGAACCAGGGACGGCTGTTCTTCACCTACCGTGGCTATGGCCTCGGGGTCTCCATCGTCGATGACCAGAGTTGCACGCCCGGACTGGCGTCGTTGGGCAGCTTCGGCTGGGGCGGGTACTTCGGCTCGTGGTGGTCAGCCGATCCCTCAGAGGACCTGCTGTCCGTTCTCATGATGCAGGTCTCCAACGCCGAGGAGAACCTGCCCGTCGCCATGGATTTCCAGACGCTGGTGCTTGCCGCAATCGACGACTGACCCGTTACGCGCCTGGGAACTCGCTGGCCCGCCCATCCCAGAGCTTCGACTGAGGTATTCGGCTCGCAGGAGGGGTGTCATGCCCAGCGGAACCAGGCGGTCGCGACACGTCTGATCGAGCGCCTCCCTTAACGCCTCCAATGTCCACTGGTCCCGTTCGAGGACCGGATCGAGCACGACCGGGTGAGCGACCAGCGCCAATTGCGTCCTCTCGATTCGGACGATCTGCCCGGTGATGTCACGGGCGCGATCGGAAAGGAGAAAGATGGCCACGGGGGCGTTGACCTCCGGCTCGGGTGAGGTTTGGTGGGCAACCGTTCCGAGCCGTGCGATTCGAGGAACGAGGTCCCCGTCCCCCCATCCGAGTCCGCGCCAGTGGCGGGGTCGCGTTCACCCGGAGCCCGGTGCCCCTGAAGCTCGAGCGCCACGTGCAGGTCAGTGACGCAACCGCTTCCTTGCTGGCTGCATAGGCCGACATGTTAGGTAGTCCGAAATGCCCTCCCGAAACGACGCTCACGATCGAGCCAGTGCCCTGTCCGACCATGTGGCGAATGGCGTGGGGCCCGCATGCCGCCACACCCACCCCGTTCACAGAGAGGATCGCCTCGAGCTGCGCAGGGTTCGCCTCGCCTGGCAGCGACATGTCGAACAGTCCGGCATTGTTCACCAACCCGTCGATGCGACCTGTCTCTGACACGCAGCATTCGATCAGCTGTTCCGCCTCGCGCCATTTCGACACGTCGGTAGGGCAAACGATGGCCTGTCCACCAGCAGACGAGATCTCCCCCACTTACCGCTGCAGCGGGATCCTCGTCGATGTCGTTCACGATCACGGCGGCAACCAGCCGAGCGTACGCAGCCCCGATGCCACGACCCGCTCCGGTGACGACGACCGACTTGCCTCGCAGGCGTTCCATGTTCATTCCCTCTTCTGTACAACCGAGGCTCGTGCACAGCAGAGGAACGACGTCAGCGCCTGTCTTGTTGCCATAGACGTGCGCATGAGCCTAACGAGTCGTTAGCGCATCGGTTGGCGACGCCTGCGAGCCCCACGGCCGCCATCACGCAGCGCTCGGAGCGTCGATGCTTACAAGGATGCCCAGCCCGACGCCGTAAGCGATCATCAATCCGGGGCGTCACAACCGCACGGACGCGACCACCTCTGGGACGTTGGCGCCAGGCTCTTCCGCGTGAGCCTCGCTCCCAGACGCAGTCGCGTTGCTCCGTGATCGTCGAGCGACGTTCGGTTAGCAGGGTGCCGAAACTCGACCCTTCGTGACCAGGACCGCCGGACCCGAGCTGGCGGATCGGCCCGAGAGGCCGACATCCTCTGGCCCGGCCTTCGTGGTCGGGCAGCGGTGTGCTCTTCAGGCGTCCTTCAGGCGGTTGCGGCGTCCAGGGCTGCGATCCGGATGATGTTGTAGACGGCGCTGGTCATGAGGAACCAGGCCCGGTTTCGCTGTCTGCCGATGTAGCGGAGCTTGCGGCCCCCGGCGACCGTCTTCATCCAGCCGAAGGGCTCCTCGATGCGCTTGCGGATGCGCTGGCTGATCGAGTGGCCGGCGTGCCGGGTGGTGCGGGAATCGATGGCGCTTCTGCGGTTGGTCGTGTTCTGGGCGACGTGGGGGGTGAAGCCGAGCTCACGGACATCGGCGACGAAGTCGGCGGTGTCATAGCCCTTGTCGGCGGCGAGCGTTCGCCGTCGGGCCCGTGGTGGCTGGCGACCGAGCATCTCTTTGGCCGCGTCGCGCTCGGCGTAACCGCTCGCCTCGGTGAGCTCGGCATCGACGATCAGGGCGTTGCGGTGCTCCATCAGAAGATGCCCTGCATAGCAGAGCCTCGCCGCCGTGGCGTTCGACTTTCTGGCCAGGCGGGCCTCGGGGTCGGTGCTCGAGCCATGGGTCGTGTTCGATCGGCGCTCGCCAAGCTCACCTCGGCGTTGCGGCCCGGGGCGGGTGGGGCGGGCGGTCCGTCCTTGGGCTTGAAGCTCTTGTGCGAGGCCCAGGCCTCCAGCAGGGTGCCGTCGACGGAGAAGTGCTCGGAGGAGACATAGCGGCGGAGCTTGGCCTGGGTGACGACAGCGGCGAAGAACCGGTCGGCGATCTCGGCGTTCAGAAGACGCTCGCGGTTCTTGGTGAACGTGGTGGCGTCGAAGGCCCGGGCCTCGATGGGCAGGTCCAAGAACCACTTGAACAGCAGGTCGTAGTTGAGCCGCCCGCAGAAGGCCCGCTCGCTGCGGATCGAGTACAGGGCCATCAACACGGTCGCCTTCAACAGCTGCTCGGGCGGGACGCTCGGGCGACCGATGCGGGCGTACATGGCACCCAGCTCGCCGTCGAGCTCGGCGAGCACCGCCTCGACAACTCCCCGGATGCGCCGGATCGGGTGATCGCCCGGAACGAAGTCCTCGAGGTTCACCATCGCCAACATCGCCAGCTGCCGCTCCGGCGCACCGCGCACCTGCCACCTCCACACTCGGCCGTCAGTAAAGGATGGCCGATGGCGCTCGCCATCGCGAGCATTCAAGAGGGGTATTTCAGCACCCTGCTAGGGCTCGTCTACCTTGAGAGGCGCAAACTGCTCCCGAATGGCGTCACGGGGCGCAGATGTACTTGGCGCCATTCGGAAGGGTGAACTTGCCGTTCTTGATGCCCCACTCGACGAAGCACTTGACCACCGTGGGCTTGTTGGGCACGTAGGTAAGGTGCTGAAGAAGCCCATTGTCGTTGAACCCCTTCAGTGCGTAGAGACCCTTCTTGACCGTGCCGGGCGTGAGAGGCTTGCCGGCTTCCAGCAGCATGGCCCGCTTGAACACGTCGAGGGCCGCCCAGGTCCGGATCGCGTCGGGGTACTGACTCAGACCAAGACCAGGCGCGTACTTGTCCATTGCAGTGACATATGGCTTGTACGCCGCGAAGTGATAGTCGCTGAAGTACGGCAACTGCAGATCCTGTCCGATGGCCTTCTTCTCGAGCCCTGGCGAGGTCAATTCCGTTGGCAACGGGTTGGGCAGCACCCACTCCTGGTTGAGGCCCTGCTGCTTGCAGTCCGAGGACATCTGCTCGATTCCCGCCGGGCCGGCCGAGAAGTAGAGGACGCCCGCATGGAGCCCACCCAAGACCACGCATTGCGCCGTGTAATTCGGCGCCTGGATCGGAGCACTCGGTCCGATCGTGTACTTGATCCTCACCTTGGGCGCCACCTGCTTCTGAGCCTGCACGTCAGACAAGCATGCCGGCACTTCGGTGCAGTAGGCGGCGGCCATCGACTTGGCACCGATCGAGTGGGCCACGTAGACGTCGGCATAGCCCTTTGCGCTCACTGTCGCGTACGTCGCGAAGTAGTCGGGGTTCGTTTCCCACACCGTCTCGAAGTTGGCTCCACCGATGTTCGGCACGCCCAGCTGCCGCAGTTGGCCGGCGTAGGTGCCGTCCACCGTCGTATCGTCGTTCCCGACCAGTGCGATGACGTGATCCTGGTTCACCAGGGTCTGAATGTCAGCCTGTGCTCGGCCCGGGTCGTTGTTGTCTTGCGACTGATAGATCTTCACCGGATGGCCGTTGATGCCGCCGTGGGAGTTGGTCCACGCCGCCCATGCCTTGGGAACCGCGATGTCAGTAGGGCCGGACGCCAGACCCGGAGCGCTGGCTCCCGGAATGACGTTGCCGATGACGATAGGAGACTTGTTCGCCGCGGCCGCGGCCATCCCTGTCGAACCGGCTCCCACCACCACGGCCGCGGGCAGGCCGAGGGCGCCGGCCACGATCAGACGAACAAGTTTCTTCATGAACCCTCCAGGGAAATGACGGACCGAGCGTGACATCGAAGGCGGACCGACTCTCTTTTGGCGCCGATTCGATTCTTACAATACGTCGTCAACGAGATCAACCGTTTGTCATCATGGACACGTCGCCGACGCGCAGTCGGTCGACCTCCACAAGATGCTCGTCGATCCTGGTTGGCTGTGCGGGCGCGCTGGCGGGCGTCCGCGGAAGGCGGCTGACTGATGTGCAGGTGGGTCCATCCCGAGCTGATATGTTCGATCCTCCCGAAACAGCGCTCGGATCAACTGCGGAACCTACGCACTTGGACGCGGTACTCGACCGCCAGTCGTCATCTCGTGGCTGCGCTGTCTAGAAGGACCAGCCCGGAAGCGATAGAGAGCGATACCGCGAGCTGTAATCGAAACCTGTGGATGCACCACCTGACTGGAGGCGCGGCGTACCTGCCGCGTTGACCAAAACGAAGAACGCTGGCGGTGGAACGCCGGCGAAGTAGGGCACGCCGATGTTGAGAGTAGCTGTTGACGAGGCGGTGGACGCGGAGCTGTCGGTGACGCTGGGGGAGCTGGTCGCCGAAGGGGCCCGATCCGGGCCCCGCGAGTGGGCGACCGCCGGGTCGACGAGGCGACTGGTGAACGCTGTCAGTCCGGTCTTCAATCCTGCCGCCTTGGGCCCGCAAGTCCCCCAAGGTGGCCGACGTGCTGCCCTTGATCTACCTGCACGGGATGAGCTCGGGGGACTTCGTCCCCGCCTTGGAGGAGTTCTTCGGATCGGCCGCCGGGCTGTCCGCTTCGGTGATTACCCGGCTCACCACCGACTGGCAGCGCGAACGGGACGAGTTCTCCCACCGGTCGTTGAAAGACGTCGACTACGTGTACCTGTTTCGCCGACGGGACCCACTTCAACGTCCGCCTGGAATAGGCTCGCCTGTATGCCCTCGTCATCGTGGGTGTGCGGGCCGACGGGACCAAGGAGCTCGTCTCGATCACCGACGGGCACCGCGAGTCCAGCGAGTCCTGGGCCTCGGTCACCGGACCCTCACCGACAAGGCGATGACCGCCATCCATTCGGACCACACGAGCGCCCACGGGGGCCTCCCTCGCAGCGAGTTTCCACCCCCGCTCAGCGCTGAAGGTGGACTCTCACACCGCCGCCCGGAAGACTAACCCCGAGGGCCGGTAAACGGAGAGCGTTGCCGCCGATCTCGGAAACTCCCCACTGTCGATCACGGCGGGCTCAAGTGATCCAGGCAATTCCTCGGCGAGCGGACCAAGGTTGGTTCAGCTCACTGAGGAGGATCCAGATGCCCAACCGGTTGCCGCTCGAGTTGGAGCGAGAAGTCATGCGTCTCGCCGGGAAGGGCCATTCGAAAACGGAGATCGTTTGGCTGGTTGCGCGCTCGAGGCATGCCATCGACAACGTGTTCGTCCGTGAAGCCCGGCGGGCATCCGAGCCGGCCAAGGAGTAGAACCCGTCGCCGGCCCGCTTGTCGATGAGCGAGCGGGAGGAGGTCCGCGCCGGCCTTGAACGCGGCGAGAACTTCACTGCGATTGCCGCCATGATCGGCCGGGCGGTCTCGACGGTGTCGCGCGAGGTGGCCGTCAACGACGGTCGGGACGGCTATCGGGCCTGCAGGGCACATCGCGATGCTGGACGGCGGGCGAGACGCCCGAAGACCCCAAAGCTCGTGCACGGCCATTTAGCCGAGAAGGATCTCGGAGCGCACAGTGCCGAAGATCTGGAGCGCATCGCTCGGAGTCTCAACAATCGCCCCCGCGAGACCCTCGGATTTATGAAACCATCAGAGAGGCTCGCCGAACTTCTTGCGCTGACCGGTTGAGCCCGCCCACTGAAACTCCCCAGCCGGCCGCTCGGGCTGCCCTGGTCGAGGTCCGTGACGCCGAGGACCGTGAACACGCGGAGCAGGCGATCGAACGCTTCGCCAAGGACTACGAGGCGAAGTGACCCAAGGCCGTGGAGAAGGTCGTCAAGGACCGCGACGCGTTGCTCGCGTTCTTCGACTTCCCCGCCGAGCACTGGATCCACCTCAAGACGACGGATGAACGAATCAAGCGTTTGACCCTGGTCTGTCTTGTGGCAGCTGGGGAGTGAGGGCGGTTACGGCCGGCGTAGCCGCCCGCAGGGGAAGCCTTGACGGCCCGGGCAGTGTCGGTCGGCAGACTGGTTGAGCGAGCCCGTTTCGGGCTCGCTTGTTGCGTCTGGCCGGCCGGTCGGGTCTGCTGCCAGTTGCGGGTGAGGTGATTGTAGGCGGCTTCTGCTTGCTCGCCGAGAGCTCGTTCGCGGTCGCGGACGGTTCTGAGGTTGTGGGCGGTGGCCAACCCGGCTGGTCATCCTCGATGCGCGGGCGCCCCGGCCCGCAACTCGAGTGCCCGGGTCTTCTTAGCGACCAGCGGCGGGCGGGCGGGCGGGCGCGTAGGCGTACGCGCGCTGGTCGTGGAACATGTGCCAGCAGATCACCAGCAGTTTGCGGGCCACCGCGACAGTCGCGATCTGCCAGCCCCGGCGGGTTTTGACTCGCACTCGTAGTACCCGTGGAGCGGTCCCGGGGGTGTGGCTGACTGCATGGGTGGCCTCGACCAGCATGCGCCGAGCCCACGCCCGGCCCTGCTTGGAGATTCGCCCATGCGTGGCCATCAGTCCACCGGATTGGCGGACTGATGCGCTCAAGCCGACGTAGGACCCCAGTTTGTCCGGGGACTCGAAGCGGGAGAAGTCTCCGACGGTGCCACGATGGCTACGGCGACGGCCATATCCACGCCGGGGATGGTCATCAGCCGCAAGGTGTTGGTGTCGCTGAGCGCGAAGCGGGCCAGCTCGGCGTCGACCAGTTTCAGCTCCCCGCCGGCGAAGTCCAGCTGACGCACCAGGGAGCGGACCGTGCGGCGTTCATCGGCGGGCGGCTCCTGATCGTCGAGCCATCGCAGCCCTTTGATGCCGAACAGGTCGGCGAAGGGTTAGCGGGGCAACAGGTTCCGGGCCAAGATGGCCTGCACCTGGTTCTTGACCCGGGTCCGCTGCCGGACCAGCGTCAGGTGCTGGCTGACCTGGCGGCGCAACGCCTTGGTCGTTTCGTCCGCCTGTCACACCGACGGCAGATAGGCAGCGGCCAGCAATTCGGCCAACACTCGGGCGTCGACCTTGTCGGTCTTGATCTTGGCCTCGGCGATCACGCGAGTCTTGAAGGGGTTCGACACCACTACCTCCCTGGCCCGCTCAGATAGCAGCCCGACCATCGCCGCGGTGTTCATCGTCGCCTCCAGTGCCACCCGATCGGTCCGGCGCAACGTCTGGGCGAACTCGCGCAGCCGCTCGGGTGACGTTGCCACCCGGCCGGCGTCTCTGACCCGACCCTTCTCCCAGATGGCCACCTGAGCGAAGTCCCGGTGCACATCGAGGCCGATACACCTGCCCATAATTACCTCCCCCTTGCTGGTCTGGACGGGGAACCGACGGGCGAAACGACAACAACGGATTCGCGCTCGCAGCGCACCCGGACGAGTCGCAGGGGCGTCCACCTATTAACATGGGCTCGCAGCCCATCTTTTAGATCGGCTTGCCCGATCTGCGTTTCCCCTGGTCACCCCTGTTCCGGATGGGTCGCACCATACTTCGCCGACCGCTCACCCCACCCTGGGATGCCGGTCACCGTGGGACCAGCGAGTGCCTGGTCCCTTTCATACCGGATACCAACCCCATCGAGTCCACCTTCGCCACCGTTCGCCTGCGGACCAAGGTCACCAAAGGCCCGGGTTCACGAGCGGCTGGGCTTGCCATGGCCTACAAGCTGATCGAGTCGGCCCAGACTCGTTGGCGGGCGGTCAACGCACCGCAGCTCGTCGCCCTCGGGCCGGCGTGAAGTTCGAAAAGGGGGTGATGCGTCGAGCGATCCGACGAGCAGGACACGGAGGTCGCCGCGTAGTCAGCCAGGTTTCTCATCCACAGGCGTTGACTATTTCTCGAGACGACAACTCCAGGCTACCAACTCGGCAGATCGGTCCCTCGGGCCCCGTCGTGACCTCACGGGGTTGCGGGCACCCCATCGTGGCAGGTCCCCTCGTCGAGGCCGCAAGGCTCGGGCCGGGCTCGCTGTCGCTCGGCCTTGGCGGCCCCTCGGTTCCCCGCCCTCTGGGTGTATCGCAACCGCACCGAGGGAGGACCCCGACATGGCAACCAACACGAGAACCGCCGACGCCATCAAGCTGCTCACCGACGGCGTCGAGCACCTTGGCACCACCGGCGCCTGGGAGCGGTACCTGCGAGCAGCCAGGACGTTCCACACCTACTCGTTCAACAATGTCCTCCTGCTGACCCTCCAGAATCCTCGTGCCACCCGGGTCGCAGGCTTCCACGCCTGGCGAAAGCTGGGTCGCTCGGTCTCGCGGGGCGAGAAGGCCTTGTGGGTGCTGGCCCCAATCACCCGGCGCCGATCCGACGGCGCCGACGAGCACGACGACCGCAACGACGGTGACGCCGAGCGCACCACGGGGCCACGCCAACCCGTCGGGTTCCGGGCCGTCCCGGTCTGGGACCTCTCCCAGACCGAAGCTGACCCACTTCCCGAGCTCGCCACTCGCCTCCTCGGCGATGATCCACTCGATGAATCGGCCTGGGTTTGACGGAGGCTCGTTGGTTTGGTTCCTCATGCCACAGCGGGCTGAGATCTGAGACGGTACTCGGCTTCGACTTCGGCCGGCGTGCGATCGTCGAGCTCCCCGTGAAGCCGCTCCTCGTTGAACCACGACACCCAGGCGCAGGTGGCGATCTCGAGGTCGTCGAGGCCCTTCCAGGGCCCACCGTTCTCCGCGAGGGCGGCCGGGTTGCGGTGCAGCTCGGTCTTGAAGAGCCCGATGACCGATTCCGCCATGGCATTGTCGAACGAGTCGCCGATCGTCCCGATGGACGGGGCGGCTCCGGCGTCCTCGAGACGCTCGGTGTAGGCGATCGCGGTGTATTGCGAGCCCGCATCGGAGTGACACGTCAGTCCTGCGAGATCGCTGTGGCGTCGCGTCCATGTCGCCATGTTCAGTGCGTCGAGGACGAGAGCCGTCGTCATCGAACGCGCCGCCTTCCAGCCGACGAGGCGCCGGGAGAAGACGTCGATGACGAAGGCGACGTAGACGATGCCCGACCACGTCGAGCAGTACGTGAAGTCGCACACCCACAGCTGGTCAGGGCGGCTGGCTTGGAAGTTGCGATTGACGAGGTCCGGGGCGCGGACGTGGGCGGGGTCCGCCTTGGTGGTGAAGCGTTTCTTCGCCCGGCTGGCGCCGCGAATGCCCTGGCAGCGCATGAGGCGGGCCACCTGGTCCCGCCCGACGTCGTGGCCGGCCCGCCGTGCCGCCTTGGTCAGCTTGCGCCGCCCGTAGACCGAGTAGTTGCGCTTCCAGAGCATCTTGAGCTCAGGGCCGAGCTCGGCGTCGCGGACCGCGCGGGGCGACGGCGGACGGCTCTTGGCGTCGTAGTAGGTGGAGGGGGCGACTGCGAGCTGTTCGCAGATCGGCTCGACCCCCCATCGACGCCCACCGGTCGTGTGGTCCCGATGGGCGTCGATGAAGGTGACTACTTCTTGTGTCGGCGGTCGAGCTCCGCCCCGAAGAAAGTCGCCGCGGCCTGCAAGATGTCGTTGGCCCGGCGCAGCTCGAAGTTCTCCTTGCGCAGGCGTTTCAGCTCGGCCTGCTCCTCGGTCGTCAGTCCCGGGCGCTTGCCGGCGTCAACCTCGGCGCGCTTCACCCAGGCCCGCAGTGACTCGTCGCCGACCCCCAGCTGGCGGGCCACCCGCGAGATCACCGTCTTGTCGTGCGGATCCTGCTCTCGCAGGTCCAACACCATGCGCACCGCCCGCTCTTTCAGCTCAGGCGGATACCGCTTCGTCGTCGGCTTGTGCTCCATGACTCCATCCTCGCTTCCAAGGTATGGAGCCTCCGGGATTCCCAGGCCGATTCACGACGCCTACGTAGGGCTCACCTCGGTCGCCCAGTCTCTCGGCTACCGGGTCGAGGACGCCGACCTGCCCGGTGCGAGGAACGGCGACTGCGCCTTCGACCTGCGCCGCATCCGGGTCCAGCTCGACAACTCGCCAGCCCAGCGGGCGAAGACCCTCGCCCATGAGATCGCCCACGCCATGCTCCACGAGGACTGCAGCGACCGGGCTCGGGCGGAGCTCGAGGCAGAATTCCGTGGCGTTCGTCGTCTGCGCAGAGCTCGAGCTCGACACCGGTTCCTACAGCTTCGGCTACGTCACCACCTGGGCCGGTGGCACCGACGAAGCCATCGCCGGGATCAAGGCGAGCGGCGCACGGATCCATTCCACCGTCCACTCGATTCTTTCGAGCCTCGGCGCCGGTGCCACAGTATCTCCTGACCCTGATCACGAGGCAGCGTGATCGGGGGGGGCCTGGTCTCTCTTCGCTCCTCGAGCGCTCGCTCGAGGGAGGAGCCCTCGTGTCACGACGATCATCTCGGGACTCACCGACGTGGCCGATAGTCCCCGAGCGATACGTTCCCGACATACCACCTGAGCGGGGTGGTCCCGGGTGGGTCAACCGAAAGCGCCACCTCGGCGAGGGGGTGGCCGCTCGAGCGGCTCGCCGCCAGCGCCGCATCAGCGCCAGCCCGAGACTGCAACGCCGCAATCACCTGCTGAGGGTCCGTTCTGTGGGCGCCCCGGTGCCGGGGTGCGGACACGACTCCTCCCCCGACTCCCGGGAACCGTGTGAACCCCCGTCTCGAGTGCCGGTCCGGGTCGAGGTGGCCTCGATCATCGGCGCTCGGGTCCCGGTGGGGTCCCTTTCCCAGTCGTGACCAGTTGGTCGTAGTCCTCCTGACGTGGGTGGCGGTGCTCGAGGTCCCAGCCTGCGCCCGGTCGCCTCGGCCGCAACGGCGCCTCGAAACCGGTGGCGGCGCTCGCGGTGCTCCCTGACCTGCGGTCCCGCCGCAACTTTCTCAGGCGACCCTGCGGGCAGACCGTTGCCCCCTCGTCTCTTCCGTTCGCCTGTCGTGCCCATCAGCACCACCCACGAAAGGAACCACGACATGAACACCATCACGATGGCAGGGAACCTGACCAGGGACCCCGAGATCCGCTACACCCGGGACGGCCAAGCCTCGGTCACCTTCTCCCTGGCGGTGAACCGCCGTTGGCAGAAGCCGGGGAACAGTGAGTGGGAGGAGTCCACCTCGTTCTTCGACGTGATCGCCTGGCGGGACCTGGCCGAGCACGTGGCCCTCAGTCTCAGCAAGGGAACGAGGGTCCTGGTCATGGGCCGGCTGGAGCAGCGCTCCTGGGAAACCGAGGACGGCGAGCGGCGCTCGAAGGTCGAGCTGGTGGCCGAGGAGATCGGTCCGAGCCTCCGCTTCGCCACCGCCGAGGTCCAGCGCTCCGGGCACCGCAGTGCCGAGGCCGAGGAGATCGAGACCGTCTGAGTCCCGAGCCCAGGGCGACCACTCGTGTCCGTCCCGGGGAATCTGGCCAGCGAGGGTGGTGGCTGCCGGACCTCCCCATCGTGCCGCCACCCCCTCCCCGCTCAAGGGGCGCTGCGGGACGCCACCACGGCCTCGACGGCGGCGGCGTCGGCGGCGAGCCGCCTCCTCGACCGGGTTTTGTGTCCTCGCTCGGCCCACGGCCGTCCCTTGACCGCGGTGGGGTCCCCGGCTGGCTCCTCAGGTGACGACCGGCGGGAAAGGCCCGCCCAGAGACAGGAGGAACCCGTCATGACCGAGATCGATCTCACCGAGGGCCCGTTCGACACCGAGCCGGTGCCCGCCATGGACTTCGAGCCCAACGAGCTCGATCTGCTCGACCACGACCCGTGGGGGTTCTGGGCCGAGGCTGACGGCTGAGCCATCGAGGGCCGGGTCTCCCTGGCCCGCGCGGCGCGGCCAGCGACCGGGGATCTCGTCGGACCGAGTACCGGGCAGCGTGATCATCGGTGGCACCGCTGGACGACCAACCTGGTCCGAGGTGTGAACACCTCGGGGGACGCACACCGCACCCTCCCCAGATGGCTCCCCGGCGAGCTCCCCACGACACAGAGCTCCCCTCGGCCGAACTATGCCACCAACGCCGTCCTGCCGACGTGCCGGTGGCCGTACCTCTTGCCCGGCCGGGGGTCCCCGCGATCGCCTTCGACCTTCGGCCAGCCGTCGCGCAGCACGCCAACTCACCGTTCAGCGGGCGGTTCGGCGACGGCCATTCCCTGCCGTCGGCGCGGTGGTCGCCGATCATCTCGCTTGGTCCCCCCGGCACGGGTCGCCCTCCACGTTGACATCGAGCAGCCACTGTCGGCCGCCGACGTGCCCCGGCGTGGCCGCAAGGCCACCGGTGGCGGCCAGGTGGGCGCCACCCGTCCCTCGCTGCGCGGCCGGCTGGATCCCCGGGCGTTACCCGTTCCGGCAACAGCGACTCACCCCACCAACCCGGCCACCGAACCACGACCATCGACTCCTCCAACCCGCCGACAATGCCTCTATCGCCATCGTCCCGAGGACGATGACAACTCAAAGTCCCGCCTCGCTGCCGCTCACCGATCCAGGCGAGACACATTGGCAGGTTCCGCAAGCGGAACCTGCGGCGAAACGTAACGTGACGCGCCATTGACGTCTATCCGGCGAAGTTGGGTTCACCGATCGCACCGGGCGAACTCCGAGACGCTGGCGGCAGCACCTCCACGCGGCTCGCCAGGCTGTCTTCCGGCTCCGGTTCAAAACGCCAGCAGCGCTCGGTGCGAAAGGCGGACCTCGCGGGCGCAGCGGGCAGGGGCCCTTGTCGAAGGGAGGAGGACGCTGTGACGGACTGCCAAGAGATCCTCCCTGCGAGCTCAAGAGCGAGCGGCCCTTCAACGACGGCTGAATTTTGACCCCCTTGCGAATCCGCCCATCGATAGAGGGTCAGTATTGAGGCGTCGTCGACACGGCACGGCCCGAAGGACCAGTCGCAAGAGCTGACGTGGTCCATGGGAGGACGTCATGCCCGACAACGAGCACACTTGCTCAGGTCGTCATGCCTAGTTCGAGATTCTCCGTCCAATTCGATCTGGGGAAGTTGCTGGGGAAGTCGGCGGGGCACTCGCCGGCGCACGCTGAGCTCGAGAACTTGAAGACACTGGAGGATCGGTGACATGTCGGGTCAAGCGACGCACAAGCCGCTCGTCAGCGTGGAAGACGCCGCGGCACTCCTCGGCGTGAGCCGATCGTCTCTCTACCGTGCGATCCAGCGCGGCGACGTCCCACTACCGGTCTTCCGGCTCAATGGGCGCTATTGCATCCCTCGGCGGGCGGTCGAACGGCTCGTCGCCGGGCACCCAAACCTTCCGCCGGCGGCGTGACGAGGCAGCCTCCTCGGGGCGTTGGAATATCCGTCAGACCCGATGGACCTCCGAGCGTACCAGCCCAGCTCCCAGGGCGGCCGCTGCCGCGCGGGCTTGATCTTCGGTGTCGTGGGTGTAAACGCGCAGCGTGAGAGCGGGATCTGCGTGGCCCAACCGATCGGCTACCGTCCTCGGGTTGTGCCCGGCCCGGAACAGCTCCGTCGCCGTGTAGTGGCGCAGGTCATGAAGTCGATAGGCCCAGAGCTCGACGCGTGGCGGATCGGCGCGAGTCGCCCGGTCCTCCATCTGCCGACACAGACGCGCGAATGCATGCGTCAGACTGTCAGGGCGAAGGGGCGTCCCGCCATCCGCGTCGTTCGAGAACACGTACGCCTCAGGCACCAGGGTCACCTCGGTCGAACGGGCCAAACGGGTGGCTCGTTCCCAACGACCCCTCAGAACCACCATGGCGACCTCGTCGAGCATCAACCGCCGCGTTTGATGCGTTTTGGGTGGCTTCGTGTCCAACCCCGTGGCGGTCTGGTAGACGGACCGCTGCACCGTGATGACCGATTCGTCCCAGTCCACATCTGACCATCGCAGGCCACACAGTTCCCCGCGGCGCACACCTGTGAGGGCTGCGATCGTGATGATGGTCGCCATCTCGGGAGATCGTGACGATGCCGCCACTTCGATCAGGTCCCGCACCCGATCCGGTGGCGGGATCGTAAGGGCCTTCCGAGGCACGGTCGGCGGTTGGGCGAGTCGGGCAACGTTGCGTTCGACCCATCCCCATCGTTCTGCCTGGTGAAGAGCCGCAGAAAGGACCCGGTGGTAGTGCATCAACGTGGCAGGCGTGGTCCCAGCGGCGAGCATCGTCGCGTACCAAGCGTCGATATGTCGAGCGGTGAGCTTGGTCACGGGAACGTCGCCCAGGCCGGGCAGGTCACCCTGCGCCGGCTTGCGAGCCCGAGAGATGGTGGCGGCCTTGTACCGATAACCCGTGATTGTGTTCGGACTCCTGCCCAGTCGTTCTCCGTGCTCGATCCACTTGGCGAGCAAGTCCCCAAGCGTCGTCGTGTTGCCTCCGTGCTTCCCCTGGGCCACCTCGGTTACCAGTCGCGCACGGATCCTCCGGGCGTCGGCGATCCCGTTGCGAGTGGTCCGGCTGACCTGGCGAAGTTTGCCCGTCTCGGGATCCCGCCCGACGTGAACCTGTACCTCCCAGCGGTCCGGTGCGATCTGTCGGATACCTTTGTCGACCTGGACCCGCCTGAACCCCATACCAGCTCCGAAAGATTGGATTATGATTGGACGGTAGCAGATGGGGGACACGAAAGGCCAGGCAGGGCCGCTAGCTCATCGGGTAGAGCAGGGGACTTTTAATCCCAAGGTGCCGGGTTCGAGCCCCGGGCGGCCCACCAGGTCAGCGGCAGTTTTCGAGGACCGTTGCTCCGTTTAATGAGCCTTGTGACTACTCCGTGACTACAATGTCCCGGTGTGAAGGGGACCAAGACCGAGGTACGCCCAGGGGTGTGGCAGCTTCGGGTGTTCGCGGGCCGCCGGCCGAGCGGTTCACCGATCCAGATCCGCCGGACCGTGTACGGACCGGAGCCCAAGAGGGGCTCCGGCTCGCGGCTGGCGGACCGTGAGCTCGCGAAGATGATCGCCGAGGTCTCCAAGGGTCACACCTCCACGGGGACGGAAACGCTCGGCGAGCTCCTCGACCGCTGGCTCGACCACTGCGACGCACTCGGACGAGCCCCGACGACCATGCGCAAGTACCGCGACATCGCCGACCGCGTCGTCCGCCCGAAGCTCGGCCACATCCGCCTTTCGAAGCTCGGAGCCGGCGACCTCGACAAGCTCTACTCCTCGCTGACGGCGAAGGGCAACAAGGCGACGACCGTGCGCCGAGTCCACGCCCTCGTCGGCGCCGCCCTCCACCAAGCGGAGCGTTGGGATCTCGTCGACCGCAACGTCGCGCGCCGCGCCAGCCCGCCACCGGTCCGGCCGGCAGAGATACGAGCGCCCTCCCCGGAAGAAGTCCGAGCCCTCGTCGCTGCAGCCGAGGAGATCGAACCGACACTCGCGCCGCTTCTGTTGATCGCCGCGCTCACCGGGGCCCGGCGGGGCGAGCTCTGCGCGCTGCGGTGGAGCGACGTCGAGTGGCAGTCCGGAACGCTCTCCATCGCCCGCAGCGTGTACGAGACCGAGGGCGGTGACTGGGCCGAGAAGGCCACCAAGACGCACCAGGTCCGCCGGTTGGGACTCGACGAGCTCGGGCTGGCGGTGCTGCGCCGTCACCGGGCGGCCGTCGACGCACTTGCGGCCGAGCTGGCTCTGGCCGTGCTGCCCGACGGGTTCGTGTTCAGCAAGTCACCCACCGGAACCGAGCCGGTCCGTCCCGACGTGGTCACCAGGTTCACCGAGCGGGCAGCCAAGGCGGCCGGCGTGGCCACGCACCTGCACGCCCTTCGGCACTTCAGTGCCACCCAGGCCATCGCCGCAGGCTTCGATCCGGTCACCGTCGGCGCGAGGCTCGGCCACGCCGACCCGTCGATCACCCTCCGGGTGTACGCCCACGCGCTCGAGGGGCGCGACCGCGACCTGGCCGCCGCCCTCGGTCGAACCCTGGCCCTGACCGGGGACGGTCCTGGGCCGCGATCGGAGGTCCAACAGCCCAAGCTCCACCGGTCCCGGGCGGAGCGCTGAGACGTGCCGGTGCGGTGCCTGCCCGGGACGGGCGCCGGCCAACGAACAACTTCGAGCCAGCAGCTCCGAATGGCAGTTGCAGCCCGACGCAGCTGGCTCGCCGGGCGAGGCATGGCGGCCACCGAGCCGACTGGGACCGCGGCGATGCCGTAGCCGCTCGGCGGGATGGAGCGGACCGGTCGGGACGCACTCACTCGTCATCGCCGTCATGCCCACCACCGGGCAGGTCGCCGTGCACCAGGCGCCGGAACGCCGGGACCGACACTCGCCACTGGGCACCGACCTTGAACGCCCCGGGGATCTTGCCCTGGGCGGCGAGCCGGTAGGCCGTCGAAGTCCCGATGCCGAGCTGCTCGGCGGCCCAGGCGATGCGCTCGACGCCGTCGGGCAGGTTGTCGGTCACCGGCTCTCGCATCGTGAAGTCGAAGCGTCGCATCGTCGTCCCCTTCCGTGGTGCGGAACTTCCGCCCTCTACTTGGTAATTGGTCAGCGAGCGGGCCCGGATGCGTCGCCGATCTCCGAAACGGTCACGAGCGGTCACCAGAGGGGAACACCGGACAATCGTCACACTGCCCGGTGACGGCCGGAATGCCGGCCGATTCGACGCCGCACCGACGACGCCCGAGGAGCCCGTAGAGCATCACGTCGGCACGCGTGAAGGCGGGGGGAACGGAGCCGGAACCCCGCTTTCACCGACCTCCACATGCTCGAGCCAGAGCACCATCTCCGGAGCCGACTGCGCAACCGGACGGACGGCCCGAGCTGATGAGAGTGAAGTAGGTCGAAGAGCGGAGAGACATCTCGTTCAAATCTTCCTTACGTATTCAAGCCGCCCACCGTCGGCCGGCGGCTTCGCCGCCGCCTCCGGCAGACGGTGCCGGGCCTTCCGGCCCGGCTGACGCACGACCACCCGTGGTCGCTTGTCCTCGAGGCCCTCGCGGCTGCCCCGGCACGAACCGCCTGATCCGAGGAGGACACCTTCACGGCCATCCTGGATGCCTTGGCCCTGACCATCCCGCTCTACTGAACTCCAGCACCACAGGGCGCTCTATCGCAGCCGGAAAGCCGTTTCATACCTAAGGCCGAACGGCCCGAAATTGGACACACCGTCGGCGTCCACCGCGCGACCAGCAGCGAGACCGGCCCGTTCGCGGGCGGCGGTGGATCAGCGGATCTCGGCCTATCCGTGGGCGATGAGGGCGCTGTCGGTACGGCCCAGACGTGTGGAAGCATCGAGACCGTGGCCAGTCTGCACGTACGAGTGACCGAAATCGCGCGGACGCGTGTCTCTGGCAGCACCCGACCCGGGCGCGGCAAACACCCACTGGCGACAAGGTAGAGCCTGTCATGGGAGTAGTTCGAAGGCGCTGGCGTGGGAAGGCCGAACGACGGTGAAGTGACGGTGGTCGAGCGTGGCTATCTCCGTCACTCCGAGACGCTCGGCGATCACCACGACCGAGGCATCGACGACACCGAGGGGGAGGTCAGCGTAGGTGCGGATGAGCTCAACAACCCGAATCCAGTCGCGGGGCCGTACCTCGGCCATCTCGAAAGTCTCGCCGGGACCGAACGATTCGAGAAAGGCGGCTTCGGTCTCAGGACCGCCGTCGCGCTCGACGAAGTAGCACGCCTCGGTCACGACCGGGACCGGCACGACCAACGCCTCGTCGTTGGCAACCAGCCATGTGGTGCAGCGCTCATGGTGACGGTCGTCGGCATCGAGCAACGCAACGAGGAAGCCGGTGTCGACGACGATCAACCGGCTCGGCCCAGCTCGCTCTTCAGGACCTCCTCGTGACGCTCAGAGAGATCGTCTCGCCCCGAGTGGGCAGCTCCCACCCACGACGGCAGCGAACGAGTCTTCGACGCCGTCGGTACGTGGGACACGAGCACCTCGGCGGCAACCTCCTCGGTCGAGGTGCCTCGCTCAGCGGCCTCGGTGGCCAGGCGTTCGGCGATCTCATCGGGGACCACCACCCGCAGCTCGGTCATGCCGTCAATGTTACCTGGAGGCCGGAAAACGGGCGTCCATCAGCCGTGATGGAGAACGTGACGGAGGGGTTCAGCTCGCCTGCTGGGTGCCGGCCACCGGCGGTGAACGCGTTCCCCCAGGCATCGTAGGAGGTCGAAGCGATCACCGAGCCGTCCGCCGCGACGGCGTCGCGCACCGACCCGAGGGCGTCGGCGATCAGGTAC